>ULTC01015910.1_pt1 | contig 23043 bp, 20 predicted proteins | sample 1957091 | NCBI WGS metagenome assembly ULTC01 (sample SAMEA4835720, study PRJEB28245) | human gut metagenome | biome: gut microbiome; material: fecal sample | place: Denmark | collected 2008 | reverse complement strand
TTCTGCATCTTCTAATGCAAGACCAACAATTGAGTCAATAAGCTCATCACTTGATTCAACTGATTTAATATTTTTGTTACTTGAAGTTATTCCAATTGAACAAAGTACTAATAAAACACCACAAACAAACAATTTAATTATTTTTTTCATTAATTATAAACCCTCCTTTGAAATAAAATAATAAATTTAAGTTTACATTTTATATTACTCCCCTCACTTCCCAAATGTGTAACTTATAAATAGTATAACAATTTTTCAAATGTAATTCAATACTAAGTAGTTAACCAGACGTGATTCAAGTTTTTATAACAAAATTAATCATTATTAAAGTCTATTTAAGAGAAAAGAAGGTCTTTTAGAAATGCTTTTAACAATCATATAATCACAACCTTAAACAAATTATAACATTCAAAAAAATAAATATCTATAACAAAATAAACCATTAGTTTAATAACTTTTGACCCAAAAGCGTATCTAATCTGTAAATCAAGGTTTGACCAAACCCGTTTGCGAGGGTGCTATACTAATAGCACCCCGCACGGGTACCAAACCGTATTCAGTAGACGCTTTAACAATTATAAAAAAAGGAGAATAAAATTTTATGACAACAAATATGGAAGTCAAAATAGACTATTTCTCTGCTACATTCCCCCTTCAATGTGATGAACAAGACTCCGTCCTATTCAAGGTTCACGAAATGGTAAGATGTATCGCAACATACCTAAATGTTAAAAATTATGAAATTGTTAGAACTAAATACGCTCAAAACAATTATAACTACCAATACTTCTTAGGAGAATATATTATTCTAAGACTAGATGGTCCTTTAAATTCATATTACCAAAGAACCTGTCATTTAGAAATGAAAGGAAATGCCTGTAGAGATTTTGAAAACCGCAATAAAGATAAGAATTGGATTAATTTCTTACTCTTTATGGCCCAATTAAATGCGACATTCAAACGTATTGATATCGCAATCGACGATCTAAAGGGAGATGTTGTATCCCTTAAATGGCTCTTAGATAAAATTAAGAAAAGACACTATATATCCGTTTTTAAATCCAAGCCTAAACCCATAGGTACACTAGAAGATGGTCTTACCATTCAGTTTGGTGGAAATGAATCAGAAACGGAACTCGTAATTTACGATAAAAAGGAAGAACGAAAATCCCGTAAAATTGAAGATAACCATAACTATTGGGTAAGATATGAGATGCGCTTTAGAGGAACCAATGCCCAAAGAGTGGCCTATAAGCTATCAAGCCTTTACTCACAAGAAGAAATTCCACTATATGGAACAAAGCTTCAAACCTTTGCCTTTGAACAGCTATATCGTATTTTAGATATAAAAGAAGAAAATAACTATAGCACTCAAAACCAAAAGAAAGCTAAAACAGACCCAATTTGGAGAAAGTTTTTAGATAATGTATCTAAAGGAATCCTAAGATGTCCTGAAGATGATAATCCCCTACCACCAAGCTTTGATGCCTATCTTAAACAAGCAATGCCCTACGCAGTAATGTTACTAGTAATAAAATATTACCAGCTAAAAAAGGATAACTATTTATTTGATTTAGAAATAAGAAAAATGATTTTAGAAAACCTATCATTTTCCAAAAAGAGATTTCAAAAATTAAATATCTATCTAGACCAGCTATTCTGTCAAACTATTGATGATGTAGAACTTGCATCATTAAAGCTTGAATTTGAAGGAATAATAAACGAAAAGGAGCTACCATTCTAATGCGCGAATATTCCAATATTGATATCTACGTTTGGACACAAGCGAGATATAAAAATAATTTAATTTCAATACTTCCTTCAATTATTACCAGCTATTTAATTGATAATCCAGGTAAGATAGATTATTACTTCAATAAAGGAAAAGGTTTAAATGATTTATTAGATTATCTATCAAAAAGATTTAAAGAAAATCAAACTATAAACCTTTTAGAAGAAATTATAAATTATATGGAGGCTCCAAATGAAACCAGAATATAATACCCTAAATATTAACCAACAAAAAGCCGTTTTTACAAATAAAAAGAAGGTCCTCGTTATGAGTGGAGCCGGTGCTGGTAAAACAAAAGTCCTAACCTACCGCATTTGTTATTTACTAGAACATGGTGCTTTAGAATCTCAAATTGTAGCCTTCACCTTCACGAATAAGGCGGCACGTGAAATGAAATTTAGATTAAATAAAATGCTAGAACGCGAAACGACCGCCTTTATCGGAACCTTCCATAGCTTTTGTTACAGTGCGATTGGATATCCTGAAAACTACTATAAGCTTGGCTTTAATAATAGGCCTGAAATAATTTCTGATTATGAAAAATCCAAAATCATTAAAGAGATACTAGAAAAGTACAATGCTAAATATTCAAATATTCCCTTTGTTCAAGCTATCTCTAAAATAAAAAATAATGTTCAAGTTGATGATATAACAGAAGAAGATAAGCTAATTTTAAATGCGGTATATCATGAATACCAAGAAACATTACTTCGTTCATCAATGATTGATTATGATGATATGATTCCCCTTTTTATAAAGCTTATCCAAATAGATCCCTATTATAAAGAGGTATGCCAATATCAATACGTATTAGTTGATGAATGCCAAGACACTAATCAAATTCAATATGATTTAATAAAATATGTATCTGAAGAATACCAAAATATCTTCATGGTTGGCGATGAAGACCAACTAATCTATTCCTTCCGTTCATCCGATATTGCTATTTTAAAAGACTTTGAAGCTAAAGCCGATGAAATAATCATTCTAAGCGAAAACTATCGTTGTAATAAAAATATTTTAAATATAGCCAATACTTTAATCGAACATAATCAAGGAAGACTAAAAAAAGATTTAAAATCAAATATTGAATCAGATACAAAAGTCGAGTTTAACGAATTTATATCCCAAACAGAAGAAGCTGAGGCTTGTGCAAATAATATAAAAAAGCTAAATAAACAAGGAATAAAATACGAAGATATCGCTATTTTGTATCGAAATAACTCTCAAGTCTATGCAGTAGAAAAAATCCTTGCCAAAGAAAAAATCCCCTACACTATTTATGGTGGAAAAGCCTTCTTTGAATATAGTGAAATAAGAACGATTATTTACACCTACCGTTTATTATATAATCCCTATAATGAAATAGCATTTAGTGAAATCTATAATAAACCAAACACTAAAATAGATGTACCCGAGTTAAAACAATTTATCCATGATTATCATAAAGAGAAAAATGATATTCTAACATTCGCATCAGGCTATGCCTATAATCCTAAAATTCAAGAATTAGGCTATAACATATTGATGCTAAAGGATGAGCTTAAAAGCTTATCATCAGAAGATTTCCTAATGGAACTTCTAAACTATTTAAAATACAATAAATACTTAAAAGAATCATATCACCAAAAGCCAGAATACCAAAGAATAATGACCCTAAAGGATATGATAACTGATCTAAGTCCAAACGAAGTAGAAGACTTCTTTAATGCCCTCATGCTTGAAGTAAAAGATACTATCAAGCCCAAAGGTGTATCCTTAATGACAATCCATAAATCAAAAGGCTTAGAATTTGATACTGTCTTTGTGATTGGTTGTAACGAAGGAATCCTTCCAAGCTTTTCCAAAAAAGGAGCCGAGCTTTAAGAAGATAGAAGAGTATTCTATGTTGCGATTACTAGAGCCAAACAAAGACTATATCTATATAGCTCGATAGTCCATTATATAAATGGTCAAATCTTTAAAATGAAACCCTCAGCCTTCCTACTAGAAGCTGGTATAAAAGAATACAAAGAAGACTTCTTTGGACACTATTCCTACAACAAATAAAAAAGGGACTAATTCTTGTCCCTTACAATATCAAACATTTTAAAAACTAAATCAGCATTAGAAGGATTCTCCTCCATAGCCTTAAATAGCCTTCGATATTCAGGCGTTAAATTATCAGGATTTTTAATACCATATAAGTCATATAGGGTAACATTAAAAAATTCTGCTATTTCCGGTAACTTCTCAAATGGAGGTGCAATCTTAGAAGATGGTGCTGTATACTGTTTGATGCTTTCATCTGAAATTTTAGTAGCTTCAATAAATCTAGCTCTTACCTCTTTATTTTCACTACCAAGAAGATGTAATCTTAAAAAATCTTTAATATTCTTACGATAATCCACAAGAAGACCTCCTTATAAGTTAATTATATCTTAATAAAATCTTTACGCAAGAAAAAATTAACATTATTAACTAAAAGTCATTGACAAGTGAATAATAATAACTTATAATTTAATTGTAAGTTAACATTGTTAACTAAAATACAACTAAAGAAAGAGGTAAGATTATGGAAGATATTAATCTAAAAAAAGAATTCATTAAATACTTTGGTAAGAAAAAATGGGAAGAGGAAGAAATACTTTCTCAGCTTAATGAAATTGGCTATGCCCTAGCCAAATATTTAGAAGTATCCCCAATTCCTGTTGTTACAGAGAAAATGGAAGAAGATTCAAGATTCTATACGAAAGAGCTTTATATAGCAATTTCAGATGCTCTTATAAGTGATTTTATTGAATCACTAAAATGTCTTATTCACGAATATAGACACTATAAACAATTAATGTGCGTAACACAAAAGATAACAACCGAGCCTAATTACGAATCTTGGAAAGAAGATTTAAGAATAGTAAATCAAATAAAGGATTCAGCAGATACTATGTGTCTAAGTGTTGAAATAGATGCTTATGCCTTCACTAAATATCTAATGGATAAATGGTTTAATATAAAAATCATTCATTATGATCCTTTATACGAAGAAGTTCTTATAAGATACATCAAAAAAAATTTTAATTAGCCAAGTCCTTATCTAGTGTTACGACCAGATAAGGAGAACAAATGAATCAATTAATTTTAATAATCAATATTCTCCACTTCAAAAAGGAGGGGAGCGTATTGATTGAATACGATATTGACGGTATTAAAGTCAAAATTCAAAGAGAATCAAATAATAATTCAAAAAGTATGTTAGATTGCCTTCTTGACCTATTTTTGTTAAAACAAAGAAAAGAAGAGGAGGAAAAGATGCTAAAGGATAAGGAGGAATAATCTATGCAAACATTAAAAAGAATTGCAGCGATATACTGCCGTTTATCAAGAGAAGATGGGGATGGAGAATCCTCATCAATCTCAAGCCAAAAAGAATTTTTAACAGAATATGCTAAAAAGAATAACTATGTAATATATGATACCTATGTTGATGATGGCTTTACTGGAACTGATTTTAATCGTCCTGGTTTTACAAGAATGATAAAAGATATCGAAGCAAAAAAAGTAAATGCAGTTATTGTAAAAGACCTATCCCGTTTAGGAAGAAACTATTTAAAAACCGGCTACTATATTGAAGAATATTTCCCTAAAAATGATGTTAAGTTTATTTCCGTAAATGATAACTATATTTCAGGAGAATCTGAAAACGAATTCGCACCATTTAAAAATATTATGAACGAATGGTATGCTAAAGATATCTCTAAAAAAATAAAAGTATCCCATAAGCTTAAACAAGAAAAAGGTGCTATTCCAACAGGAAAGCTTCCCTTATATGGCTATAAATACGATGAAAAAAGAAATCGAGTTCCCTGTAAAGAAACAGCCGATGTAGTTAAATATATCTTTGAATCATTTGTAGAAGGTAATTCAATAACGATAATTGCCACTAATCTAAAAAAGAAAAAGATTGTTATCCCAGGCTATTGGTATTATCTTAATTATAATTATTCGGCCAATAAATACGCTACTTTTACTAATGAAGAAAAGATAGCTTGGAATAGAGGAATGGTATCAAAAATATTATCAAATGAAGAATATAATGGTGATTTAAGATTAAGAAAAACCTACAAAGCTTCCTTTAAAATTCATAAGAATATTAGAACTGATGTTGATAATGTTTTGGTATTTAAAAAGAAATTTCCGCCAATCCTTGATGATGATTTAATCGAAAAGGTTCGCCAAAGACAAGATATAAAAATTCGTAGTAAAATATCTCCAGACATCGCAAGATATAAAGGTATTTGCTTCTGTCAAAATTGTGGTAAGCCACTAACATTCAGGAAATACAATAATGAATATTATTATCTATGCCATAATGATACCTGTAATCATAAAGCATTTTTAAATCAAAAAGTATTAGATAAGGTAGTTCATAAAGAAATAACCGATATCAACGATACCTTTAATAAGAATAAAAAGCTAATCAGTAATTATGCTAATAACTATATAGCCAATAAATCATTTGTTGAAGTAGAAGCTTCACCAGAAGAAATCAATAAGATTGAAGAAAGAAATAAAAAGCTAGATGTTTTAATATCAAAGCTAATGGAATCATCCTTAGACGGAACCCTTCCTAAATCAACCTACCAAAGAATGCTTGAAAAATATACAAATGAACAAAAGGATAACGATAATCGTATTAACTATCTTAAAACTAAGACAATTAATAATATTCCTGATGATAAAAATATCAAAAAGAATGTTGATGAATTCTTTTCAAGCATAAACTGCATTTCACATCAAGAAGAGTTAAAATTTCAAGATGTACAAGCAATATTTAATAAAATTAACATTTTAGGAAGTAAAAAGGATTTAGAAATTAAATTCACTTATAACAAAATAAATAATTTTATAGAAGGATTTAAAAAAGATGTCTTTAATAAATAATAAAAAGGTTGCTGCCTATATTAGATTATCAGTTGATGATCCCATATTAGGAACATCCTTAGAAAATCAATTAGAAATAATTACAAATTACTGTAATCAAAATAAATTATTAATTAAAAAGGTATATTCTGATAATGGCTATACAGGAAGTAATTTTGATAGGCCAGCCTTTAAAGAAATGATGAAAGATATAGAAGTAGGACTTGTTGATACCGTAGTAGTAAAGGATTTATCAAGATTCGGAAGAAACCTAATCAAAGCAGGTGAATACATTGATGAATACTTTATTACTCATCAAATAAGATTTATTTCTATTAATGATGATTTTGATAATGCCTTTAAAACTGAAGTTGATGAATCTATCGTTTTAAAAATGTTTTTAAATGATTATTATGTAAAAGAATGCAGAAAAAAGGGGATAGATAAATTCACAATTATTCAAAATAAAAGGAGATTTAAAACAGCAGGAATTTATGGTTATAAGGTACAAGATGGAAACCTTATTATTGATGAGGAAACTGCACCAATAGTAAGACAAATATTTAATGAATATTTAAAAGGAAATTCCTGTGCTAAAATAGCCAAAATACTAAATGAACAAAAAACACCTACACCTTATGAAATAAAGAAAAAAAGAGGTAGCTTTGTAAATGTAAAAGAAACACCAACAAGCTATTTATGGACTGCTGGCAATGTTAATACTATTATCGCAAATGTTGAATATACAGGCATTGCAGTAAATTATAAAACATATGTTAGACCAATTGTTAGAAAAAATTCTTTAGTTGATAGAAAATTAATTACCTTAGAAAATGATCACGAGCCAATTATCTCTAAAGAATTATTTGATAAGGTTGCAACATTAAGGAAAAGTAATACATGCCAAAATAAAAAGAAAATAACTGTCCAAGGTATTACTGAAAGATTAGATAAATTTTTATATTGTCCTGTATGTGGACACCCATTTGTCTTTAATCGTTATCGAAATACTTTAGTTTATAGAGATAAGAAATGTGGAATAAATATCAAAGCAGATATTGTTCATAAGGCTCTTTATGAAAGATGTTTAGATATATTATCACGTGTTAAAGAAAATCCAGAGGATTTTAAAAAGTTAGTATTACAAAAACAAATGGCTAAAACATATCAAGAATTTTTAAAAGAGATTACTCTTGAAAAAAAAGAAGCCGAAGTTTCTTTAGAAAAATTATTTGAAGAATATGCACTAGGAAATATCACAAAAGAAGATTATGACATCCAAGCTCAAATATTAAATGATGAGCTAGAAACAGTTGAGTTAAAGCAAAATGATTTAATGAAAGAAAAATACAATGAGGAAAAACAAAAAAATGATGCGACTAAATTCCTACTCGATATACAAAATCTTAAAATAGAAAAATTAACTAAAGTAGAAGTAATCAAACAAATTATTGATAAAGCATATCTAACTAGAGATAATGAAGGTATTGTATTTACCAATATTGAATATAAATTTTAATAATGCAAAATTTAAGCTTACAAGATTAAATCTCTTGTATGCTTTTTCTATTATTTGCCATTAAAAATAAAAAGTATTTTGTCAAGACTTGTATATAATCTTTTTAATACTAAAATAGTATCTGTTGTTAAAAAGGAGCTGTTAATTATGTTTGATGTTAATGTATTTGTTTATGGACCTGAAGGTGAAGACCTTAGCTTCAGCAGGATCTGTAATAAAGAAGAACTAAATGAATTGTTGAAGTGTTATGATAAGAACGATTTAAATGTAAAAGAGATTCCAAACGCAAGATTATCAGAAAGTATGGAGACTTGCTTTTGCCCATACTGTATGAGGATGGAATTTATAAAAGAAGGAAATGTAATCCATACTTGTAAAGAATGCGGAAGAAAATATTTTATTAAGTTTTAAGTTTGATTGCCTCTATGAGTAAAATCTTAGAGGCTTTTTTAATTTTTAATGTTATAATTATAAGAAGGAATATTGACAAAATTATACCTTGGGTATACACTATAACGATTTAGTGATACTCTACATAACTAAATGGATGGCCTGGGGCAAGGAAAGGATGATTTTTATGTTTCATTATGTAGAAGACAAATTTTTTTTAAAAAGAGCGCAAAATTGGTGTTCAGAATTAATGAAGGAACTTGAGGTGTCTTTGCGTGATGCTGGTTTAAACTCACAATATTTTCTTGTTGGAAGTGGTGCGAGAAACATGGTGACTCAAAATGAGGAAGAGCCAATTGACTTTGATTACAATCTAAATATAATTAGTTGTGATGATTTTGCTGATTGTAAAAGTATCAAAGAACTTGTTAGAAAACATTTAAATTTTGTGTTAAGAAATCATAAGCTTTTAGATGCGGATGATTCAACATCTTCATTAACAACAAAGCCTATTTATTTTAAAGATTCAAATCGTGATGAATTTTCAATTGATATTTGTATTGTTACAACCGATGATAGAGGAATGTGGTTAAGGCTTAAACATGAAAAAGGAAAAAATTCCTATTATGATAAATATTATTGGAATGAGGCTCCTAATTCTAAAATATATTCAGAAAAAGCTGACAAAATTAAATTAGTATCTGGTTGGTGGGAAGAAGTTAGAAGACATTATTTAGAAATTAAAAATAAATATCTAACTAAAAATGATTATAACCATCCATCATTTATTTGTTACATAGAAGCTATAAATGATGTTTATAATCAAATGAAGCAAAAGAAATTAATTTAAATTATGAGTGAAATAGGAAAAAAATACGGTAAGCTAACTGTTATAAAAAAACTAGATAAAAAAGAATTCACATGTCCTGTATATCTATGCCAATGTGATTGTGGAAACTTTAAAGAAGTAAATATAAATAAACTCCACACAGGCCATACTAAAAGCTGTGGATGCTTAAATCATAAAATCAAGGATTTAACGGGCAAAAGATTTGCTAGATTAATTGTAAGTTCTCTCAAAGGAAGAGAAGGTAAAAAGACATTATGGAATTGTACTTGCGACTGTGGCAATAAATGTATTGCATCTACAGCAGGTTTAACAATGGGAACAACAACCTCCTGTGGCTGTAAAAACAAAGAAAACCAAGTTAATTTTAGAATAAATGATGATCTGATAGACGGTACAAGATTATCTTCAGTTAATGGTACAAGAAAAACAAATAAAAATAATAAATCAGGTTATACAGTCGTATCATATGATAATCAAAGAAAATTATTGGTAGCCCAAATAACATATCAAAGAAAGAATTATCTTATAGGAAGATTCAAATCAAAAGAGGAAGCTATAAAAGCACGTGAAGCAGCAGAAATAATATACTTTGGAAAATATAGAAAGAAGAATAATTAAAGGAATCCCAAATTTCAGCCAGGACAAATAGCCTATATTATTGAATCCTCAATATTTGTAAAAGAAGTGTATGTAATAAGTTCATCAAATGAATTTTGCCTTATTAGATATCCTAATAAGAAAGGTGGATATCGCATAAGAGAATCAAGGCTTTTTAGAACTGAACAAGAAGCATTAATGCATTCCCATAAGTAGACGATTTATTAAATTAAGGATTTTAGTTATTATTCCCACAACGCTAATTCTTAGGCAAAACAACAGTTGTTAAAGAGTATTGTCAAAGTAAATATGAAAATGTTGTATATATAAATTTTATGGACTTAGAATCAATAAAAAGTATCTTTGATAAAGATTTAATTGTTGATGATATCATAAGAGATTTGTCAGCTGCTCTTCCAGGTAATAAATTTATTCCTAATAAAACAGTTATTATTTTTGATGAAATTCAAGAATGTGTAAATGCTCGAGCTTCTATAAAGCCATTTATGTTAGATGGTAGATTTGATATTATTTGTACTGGATCATTAATTGGACTAAGAGGTTATAATAAGAAAAAAGGAAAAGGAATTCCAACTGGTTTTGAATATCCTATTCAAATGTATTCAATGGATTTTGAAGAATACCTATGGGCTCGTGGTATTGATGATAATTTAATAGATTATATAAAGGATTGCTATTAAAAGAAAGAAAAGGTTAGTTAAACTGTTAATAATTCTTTTATGAAATATTATAAAGAATATTTATGTGTTGGTGGTCTTCCTGATGCAGTTAATACCTTCTTGTTAACAAAGGATTTGAATCAAGTATATGATATTCAAATAGGAATTTTGGAAAACTACAAGGATGATTTTGCAAAGCACCTTGATGAAGAGGAAGAAAAATATGTAGATAAGAATGAGCTTACCAAAATTATGGAGGTTTATAATTCTATCCCTTCTCAACTTGCAAAAGAAAATAAAAAATTTCAATATAGTAAAATTGATAAGAAGGCTAAAGGAAGGGAGTATAGATTTGCAATAACTTGGCTTGAAGAATTTGGACTTGCAAAATTATGTTATAATTTAAACAATATTGAATTACCATTAGAAGGTAATAAAAATGAGGAATGCTTTAAATTATATATTACAGATACAGGCTTATTTATGGCTATGCTAGGAAATGATACATATAATGAAATACTTAATAAAGATATGGGAATATATAAAGGGGCAATCTATGAAAATATAATTGCTGAATCATTTATAAAAAATGGTAAAAATTTGTATTATTTTAGTAAACCTTCTGGGCTTGAAATAGATTTTATAACCAAAATAAAAAATGAAATTGTTGCTGTTGAGGTAAAATCTACAAATGGTAATACTAAATCATTAAATGAATTATTAAAAAATGATAAATATAATGTTAGTAATGCTATAAAGCTTATTAATGGTAATATAGGTCAAAATAATAATATTTATACTATTCCTTTATATATGTCATTTTTAATTGGAGGTCAAGAATGAATGAATTATTATTGTTAAGTAAAGAATATATTTCTAAGGATGATTTTTTGAATGAAATCAAAATTAAAAAATATCATTTTGAATTAGGCGGTTTAGATGACCAATTATGGCTTATAAATGATGCAAATGATGTGTGCGATGTTGTAATAAATTTATTGTTAAAAGATTCAAATGGTAATATTCAAGAAGATGAAATTGATTATCATTTGTATGATGGAAGTGATGCTCCATATAAAGGATTTTTATACACAATCGAATACAAGAAATCAAACATTATTGAAAAAATTCTTAGCCAATTAGTAACTGATACTCGCAAATTATATGTTGAATATAATGCATGTGGTAAATTTGAGCAAGTGAAAAGAAATTAATATTTAATTATTGATAATTAAAGAAAGGAATGAAATAAATTAATATAAAAAAATTAGAAGAATTAATTGAAGAAAATAAGAAACTTGAACTAAATGATGACTGTGCACAAGAAAGAATTTGGCAAGAAATGTATGATATACTTTCTGTTAACCTTAATGAAACAATGTAATATCTTGATGGTATTTCTAAAGAAGATATTAGTTACGTTTGTTCTATATTTGATGATTTGATTGAACATTTTCAATCAAAGGAATTAATCGAATGTATGGAGAAAAATGCTAAACGTACAGGTTTTGATTGCTCTGTAGATATAGAATGTGCAATAGAAATGTTAAAAAAAATGAAATATTCCAAAATTGATAAAATAATAGTCCAAAAATATTCCAAAATTGATAAAATAATAGTCTAAAAATGTTCCAAAAATATTAAAATAGCTATCAAAAAATATTCCTTTTTTAAAAAAATATGATATAATCATATTGTATTAAAGGATGCGATTGAAATGATTAAACGAAAAATGTATAAGTATTTAATTAACTGGAAACAAAAAAAAGATAAATCTGCTTTAATTATTAAAGGTGCTAGACAGGTTGGGAAGAGCTACTTAGTAAGAGAGTTTGGTAGAAATGAGTATGAAGGCTATATTGAAATTAATTTTTTAAAGAATCCTTTATATAAGAACATTTTTAAAGGTGATTTATCAGCTGAAGAAATTTTTAAAAGGTTGAGTGCATATATTCCTAATTTAAAAATAATTCCTTTTAAGACACTTTTATTTTTAGATGAAATTCAGGTTTGTGCTGAAGCTAGAACTGCTGTTAAATTTTTGGTAGAAGATGGTAGTGTTGATGTAATTTCTTCAGGATCACTTTTAGGTTTATCTTATCTTGAAGATGATGATAAAAATGTAACTGAACCAACATCATTACCTGTTGGATACGAAGAACAAATAACAATGTATTCACTTGATTTTGAAGAATTTTTATGGGCAAAAGGATATAATGATGATGCAATAGCATATTTAAAAGATTTTTATATTAGTAATAAAGAAGTTTCTAAAGAATTAAATGATAAATATTTAGAATTATTTAGAGAATTTATGATTGTTGGAGGAATGCCAGAGGTTGTTCAAACTTTTATTGATACAAATAATTTTCAAGAGGCTTCAAAAATACAAGGAAAGATTTTGGCTGATTATCAAGATGATATTTCTAAGCATGCTAAAGGTCAAGAAAAAATTAAAGTAAGGCAATGTTATGATTCAATTCCAAAGCAGCTTGCTAAAGAATACAAGAAGTTTCAATATAGTGTAGTTGAAAAAGGTAAAACAAGTAAAAAATATGGTGGAAGTATAAAGTGGTTATGTGATTCAAGCCTAGTTAATAAATGTTCAAATGTTAATGAAGCATATATTCCATTGCTTGCTTATGAAATGGATGATCAATTTAAATTATATTTAAATGATACAGGGTTGCTATTATATTTATATGGGCCTGAAACAAAGCTTGCTATTTTAAATAATACTTTAAAAGGCAATGCTAAAGGTGGAATTTATGAAAATATTATTTCCGAGTTACTTTTGAAAAGAGGATATAAACTTTATTATTATAAAACTCAAAATTCTTCTATGGAAATTGAATTTGTGATTGAAAAGAATGGTGAAGTAATTCCAATTGAAGTAAAGGCAGGAAATGATTCAACGCCATCTTTAAATAGTTTTATTAATAAGTATCATCCTAAGGTATCATATAAGTTTGTAAATGGTAATGTTGGTTTTCTAGATGGTAAAAAAACACTACCTCATTATATGGTAATGTTTATATAGATGAAATTTATTTAATTAAAGGTGATAAGATGAAACATTATGAGGTTGTCTGTGCATTAATTGAAGACGAAAAAGATAGAATATTTTGCTGTAAAAGAGGTCCAGGAAGAGCTTTAGAAGGAAAATGGGAATTTCCTGGTGGTAAGGTAGAAAAAGAAGAAACGCACGAAAAAACAATTATTAGAGAAATAAAAGAGGAATTAAAGTCAGAAATTTTACCAATAAAGTATATTGGTTTATCTACGTATGAATATCATCATATTGAACCATTTGCTGATTTTGGAATTACCTTATATGCTTACAAATGCAAATTAATTGCTGGTAATCTTACCTTAACAGAACATACTGATTATAAATGGTCTTCAAAAAAAGAAATGAAAAATTTAGATTTTGCAGAGGCAGATAAGCCATTTATTAACTTGATATAAAATACAAGAGAAAAAAATAAAAAAACATCAAGTAATTATGATGCAATAAACTAAATGTTTACTAATTTGTATTATTTATATTTTGATGAGTAGATAAATAAAAAAATAGCATTTTAAGTGCTATTTTAGTTCTTTGTAATCAATTCGTAGGCTTTAACATCAAGCATCCTTTTTACTTTTTCATATAACTCTTCGGGAGAAGTTTTTCTTTCCTTAGACCAATATACGATAATGGATGTCACAAGTCCATATTTAATTTCGATAAAGTATGGATCTGTATTTGGCTTAGAATATCTAATCATACAATTTTTAATAATATCGAGATTGTTTTCAACAATAATAGTCAAAAGGTCACGATGTAAATACCAATAACGGAAGAAGAAAAGAAGCTTATCATTTTCTTCTTTTTTTAATTCTTGATATTCATTAAAATACCATTTGAAAATAACATCTAAAACATCAATAATATTTCGGTAATTACGATAAAAGGTAGTTCGTGAAATATTACATTCATTTTGAAGATCAACAACCGTAATATCCTTTAAATCTTTTCTTTCAAGAAGTCTTCTTAATCCTTTATATATTGCTCTTTGCGAATCTTGGGCTCGTTTATTATTTGAAAAATCCATATATTCCTCCGCAAAACAAAAACATTTAGTAAATATATTATAAATAAAACGCTTACATTTTGCAAATAGAAAATCGTTACAAGTTTAAAAAAAGTGTAACGAAATTTGAGTAAACTATGTCATATTTAGTAAAACACGTTTACAAGTAAAACTTACTTTGCTATAATCTTATCATTCTAATAAAGCGCTTACATCGGGCGTTTTATAAAAAAAGAAGGAGAAAGAAAAAAGATGAAAAAGAAAATTGTTTCGAAAACATTAGCTATTTTATTAGCTGGTGGAGCCTTAGTAGGTGTTACATCATGTGACAAAATATCAGGAATTATTCCTACGGAGACTCCAAGTAATACGACTGGAGGTGTAGTTACGCCAACGCCAACGCCAAATCCTACACCAACCCCAACGCCAAATCCTACACCAACCCCAACGCCAACCCCAGAGGTTCATGCTGCGATTGAATTAAATGGTGTTGAGTATAAGTCAATTAAAGAAGCACTTGCAGCAATTCCTACAAGTGGAGATACTGCCACTTATACAATTAGGCTTGAAAAGGGCACTTATAATGAAAATGGTTTAAACTATAATGGCTCTGCTACTATTAAAATCGTTGGTGCAACTGATACAAAATATGGAGCAGATGTTATTATTAAAGGTCACGGAAGCGATATGGGTAAAATGCGTGGTCGTGAGCTTTTAGAAATTCAAGGAACAGGAAATATTATTCTTGAAAATATTACCTTGGAAAGCGATTGGTCACGTGCAGATCATAAAGGTGATGTGCAAGCTGAGGTTTTAGGTACAGATACTAAGGGTAATACAGTTGCATATAACTGTTCATTTAAATCACATCAAGACACCTTAAGAACAGCAGGCAAAGCTTGGTTTTATGGCTGCTATATCGAGGGTGATACTGATTTTATTTGGATGGAAGCTGCAGGCTCAGTGGCTCTTTATGAAAAGTGTGAAATTGTCTCTTTATATGATGAAAATGCTACAACTCATGCATCATATTTAACAGCTCCAAGAATGGCTGTTTCATCTAAGGTAGGTAAGGGCTTAGTTATTTATAATTCAACTGTAAAAGAAGCGAATAAGGAACAAGCAACATATCTTGCTCGTACTCCATGGTCTTCTGGATATTATAATCAGGTTGCATATATTAATACAACCTGTGAAGGAGTAGAGGCTAATCCTTGGTATAAAAATCAAATAGCTACCGAATATCCAAAAACTATTATTGGTTGGAAGATGGATAAGGCAACAGCTGATTCAATAGGCTATGAAGGAAATAATGATATTCTAGATGCTGATACTGTATCAAAGGAATATAGTGGAAGAAAGGCTATTTTAAATCGTATTTATAATACAGGAAAAGGAAAATATGAGAAGGATATTGCCAATAGCTGGGATATTGACGGATTAATCGCTGAAAATAATTTCTTAGTTGATGATGATTCATCATCCGATGTACTTTCAGGTGAAGTTATTGGCGAATCAACAATTTATGAATTTGATGGTTCTCAAGATCAATCAGCATTATGTTCAGGTTTTGCACGTGAAGGAGAAAAAAATCATTATCGTGGTGGTGAAGGCGCTACTATTACAATTCCTGTAAAGGGAAAATCTTATGTCGAGGTTTATGGCTATTATGCGGGAACTGCTGAGGTAAAGGCTGATACTCAAAATGAAGCGATATTATTCTTTAATAATGGTTCGACAAAGACTCAAGTTGAACAAGATTATGTTGTGTATGATGAAAATGCCAAGAATATTGTTATTACAGCTACATCTACAACTTATATTACAAGGGTAGTTGTAATTGAAGATCCGACAATTGCTCAAAAGAATGTTTCTGAAATTAAGGTTACAGGAAGCTCTACTAAATACACTGTAGGTGTGGCTTTACAACTTTCAGCTGCTGTTTCATCTGATGCTACAAATAAATCTATTAAATGGTCATCATCTAATGAAGAAATAGGTGTAGTTGATAAATACACAGGAAAAGTAGCATTTAAGAAGGCAGGAACAGTAACATTTACGGCAACGGCTTGTGATGGAAGTGGTGTCTCAGATTCAATTACATGTGAGGCAAAGGATTCAAACTGGACTGTTTCTGAATGGTATACAACTGATAAAGCCATTGATGCTGAGGATGGTGCACAAGGAATTGATAATTTCGATATTAATAATTCAGCATATAAAGATTTAAAAACATCTATTACTTATACTAATTTAGCTGGTGAATCATTTACAACATCTTGTGGTTTGAAGCTTAATAGTGCTGGATTACTTACAATTTCAACCACAAAAGCTGTTACCTTAACAGTAGTTACAGCTGATATTGGTAATTTAGCTGCGGCTCCAAAGGTTAATGATGGAACAAATGATGCGACTCTTGTTTCAACTACCACACAAGATAAACTAACTGTTTATGTTTACAGATTAGAAAATGCTGGTACATGGAATATTGCCCGTTCTAATACTTCTAAGGAAAATAATCCTATTATTTATGCTAAAGCAGAATGTGATAAGGATGTAATATCAGAAACAACTGGTTATAATTTTAAAGGTGCTACTTATTCAGGAACAAATGTAAAAAATTGTAATAGTAATGAAACAATCTTACTTGATGCGAATAAAACAACATATGAAAAGGTAACATTTGAAGGCTGTCCATCAAATGGCCAAAATAATTGGTTAAAATTTAATGCAGGTGCTACAATTTCTTTCAACGTTTCTAAAGCTTGTAAGTTAAATATATGCTTTTATAATGGTAAGAATAATGCAGTTGTTAAGCTTAATGATACTGAAATTTCAACATCAACTGATCCAACTGGTGCTGTGGACATGACAAAATATGAATATACTATTACAGGAGAAGGAATTGTTACAATTTCAGCATCTTCTAATGGTGGATATATTGGCTATTTTGAAGTTGTAATGGAAGGTTAATATATATCAGGTTGACTTTAAGGCTTCTGCAAATGAAACTGTAACAGTTGATCCATTTGATGCAAGCTATGAATATTGCTTATTAAATGGAGCCTCAAATGAAAGTCAAAATTATACTAATATATTTGAAGAAGAAACCGTAATTAGAATTGCTTTTAATAATTAATTAAAAATAAACCTATAGGAATGATATTATTTATTAAACCTATAGGTTTTTTGTTTTATTGTATTTAAAAAAATGCCGAAAAATGTTAAAATAAAAAAGGTAATATGTATGGAACATGTTTATTTAATTTTGAGAGGTTAATATGAAAAAGAAAATCATTTTACCATTTTTGGCAATTATTGCACTTTCGTCATGCAACGTTAATATAGAAAAAAGCCTCATGAATACAACACCAATATTATTAACAGATGATGTTAATCAAGATTTGGCTTATTTAAGAAATATTGCATCATCGTACAATAAGGATGAATCTTTATCGTTTTATAATTATTTTACAAATGCCCTAAATTTACCTATTTATAATGATAATACAATTTTATATAACAATAAGGTTTATAAAATAGAAGGACAAGATATATCTTTTAAAGAAGATTATTTAAAGTTGAACTATTCAAATGAAGAAGATGATATTTTAGCATTAAATACCAAAAATTATCAAATATCAGATATTGTATATATTAAAAATCTTGATACTGCATATGAAATTGTAGATGATAATATGGGCTTAGATATTGCTCTTGAAACTGAATTTTATGCAAGACCAATTGCTTATAAAGGTGTTATAAATGGAAAAGCATTAGGTCTTATACCAAACATAGATAATTCGCAAACATTTATAAATATCTTTAATTCCTTAAAAAATTATAATATTACTACGTTAATTTTAGATGGAGAAGCTTATTTATGTAATAATAGAATTAGTCTTAATAATCAAAGTGATTTTACGATTTTAGGAAATAATTCAACAATTTTAGTTAATGATTCTTACAATGATAGTACTTATGGTGAATTTTTCTTTAATATAACTGGTTGTACTAATATACTATTTTCAAAATTTAATATTACCTATGATATGAAAAGAAGTATTGATGGTATTAAAACGCAGCTTGGCGTTCATAGTAGTAAAAATATAGAAATTAAAGATTCAAATTATTTGATTCCTGATACTGTTTTAACTATTAATAATAAGGATAGAGAATTTACTAATATGGATTTATATAGTAATTGGGAAAATGTAATTATTAGTAATTGTTCGTTTACAAACCTTTGTGATAGTGAGGCTGGAGGATCATTATGGATTCGTGATTTTTGGCAAAAGGGTAGTAAAAATTGTAAGGTTTTAAATTCAAACTTTTATAAAATTGCTCATGATGAAATTCTTGCAGTGTTTTCGCCAGGTAAAATTGATAATGTTTTAATTAAAGGAAATAATTTTACTATTCCTGATGATGGTACATCATCGAGCGTTATGAATTTTACTCTTGGAACGGGAAATCAACATTCAAATATTAGCTTTGAGGATAATAAAATAGATGCATGCTCAACTGGTGGTTTGATTTGGTCAAAGGGACAAAACGTTGTAATAAAGAACAACGATATGAAAATTCATTTAAGTAGTAAAGGAACAGGTAATTTTAGAGCTATTGAAGCTCAAGCTACGTCAGATGGAAAAATTAATTATATTGAAGAATTTTCAGGAAATAGAATTTCGGTTGATTCATATCTTGATAGCTATAAATTTCAGGTTCATATCCTTCATAATGTTAAAAATGTTAAGAATAATGAGATAACTATAAATCTTGACTCAACTGATGTTATGCTTAATGTTAATAATATATCTAATAATAAAATTATAACCAATAAATATATAAATTATGTTTTATACAATGTAAGTGGTCAAATTAATGAAAACCAGATAACTATTAATTCATTAATTGGAACTATTTTTAGATATTATGGCCAAAATTTAAATGATAGTATTTTAATTACAAGGAATAATATAAAATATTTATATGAAGAAGGTGACTCCAGCTCTTGTTGGATTATGCTTAATGGCATGAGTATGATGGGCTATTCTATCGATTTTATTGAAAATGATTTTTTTGCGATGTCTTTAAATAGTCAAAGTAGAACATTGTTTTATGCTCCGGAAGATAATGAGGTACAAACATCGAAATTTATGGGTAATTGTACTACGGGACTCAATATTAAGAATAATTATCTGAAAAATTGTGAAATTCAATATGAATAGTTGATTAATTTTAAAAAAAATATTAGAATTATGTTATAAAATTGTTTTTTAAGGAAGTGAGTTCTATGCCTAAATATTTTTTTGCTATGTTTAATCTTGTTGCAATCATTTTGCTAGGATATGTTACGTGCTTAGCATCAAAGTCTAAAAATAAAGATAGAAATATTTTTTTAGTATTAATTAGTTTTTCAGCTTTAAGTAATTTTGTTTATTTTGCTTATCTTTTGTCAAATAATTTTTGGCTGATGAAAGTAAGTCAAACGGTTATCTTAATGCTTGAGGATGCTCTTTTATTGTCTTTACTTGCATTTACAAATAGCTATACGGGACATAAAAGAAATTCTGTTGTAAGTACGATTATTATATGGCTAGTTGTTGCGGATGTTATTTCGTTATTTGTAAATATTTTTACAAATTATGCTCTAACATTCGAGGTTTTTGAAAAAAGTGGCTATAAATATTTATTGATTAATGCCAAATGGCCTTATGTTTTACACCAAATTTTGAGTTATGGTATGTTTTTTCTTACAATGCTACTGTTAATCTGTGAGAGTGTTGTACAGCCTGTTGTATATAAGATTAGGTATTCATCAATTTTGATATGTACATTTATAACTATTTTAGTAAATGGAATTGCCTATATTTTAAGATTTATAGTAGATCCATCTATATTTATGTATAGTATTATAGCTATAGTTATATATTTTTTAAGTTTTAAGTATACTCCAAGAGTTTTAATTGATAAAATTCAGGGTATTATTATTGAAGATATGAACGATGTTCTTATAATTTTTGATAATTGTGGGGAATTGCTATATACTAACAAAAAAGGGAAGGAATTAGCTCATCTTAATAAATCCAATGTTTCTTTAAATGATATTGAAAAATATTGTCAGGACCATATTGATCGTTTTAATAATAGTCTTTTAACTATTACTTATAATGACCAAATATTATATTTTGATATTGAAACAAATGAAATTAAAGATTATAAAAAGAGACTACAGGCAAGTGTTTATTTATTCCATGATGTAACCTTAAGAGAAACAGAAAAAAGGCTTAGAACATATGAAACATCACATGATGATGTCACTGGAATATATAACAGAAGATATTTTCTTGAACAAGCTACTAAAATTTATAATACATATAAGGATAAATATGATATTTTAGTTACTAACTTTGAAGGCTTTAGAATTGTTAATGAAATGCTTGGTGTTAATGGGGGAAATATAATTTTAAAACAGGTGGGAAAGGCATTAAACGTTATTGATAATAAAATAGGAATTATTTATGGTCGCATGGAAGGCGATAAGTTTGCTATCCTTATAAAAAGCGCGAAGCTTCCCGATGGATTAAAATTAATTAAAGAATCAATTGATAAAATTATAAATAGAACACCATTGATTTTGAAAATTGGTATTGCAAATATTTTGGATGATAATATTGAGAGTGCATATGAAAGGGCTATAAAAACACTTCATTATATTGCCCATGATTATTCAAAAGCCATTGCCTTATATGACGAAAAGGTTAATGAATCTTATATTAGAAGTCAAAATTTAATTTTAGATTTTGATGATGCTATCAAAGACCATCAGTTTTTAGTATATCTTCAGCCACAAATAAATTCTTATGATAATACAATAATTGGAGCGGAAGCTTTAATCAGATGGCATCATCCTAAATATGGAATGATTCCTCCTTCTGAATTTATTCCTTTATTTGAAAAAAATATGATGATTAATCGTCTTGATATGTTTGTTTGGGAAGAAGCATGTCGCTTCTTAAAAAAATGGAGTGATGATGAATATAAAAAACTATCTATTTCTGTTAATATTTCAACAAAAGATTTTTATCTTATTGACGTTGTTTCAACAATTATAGGATTAAAGGATAAATACCAAATTGAAACAAATAGACTTAAGCTTGAAATAACAGAATCAGCATTCGTAAATGATCAAGATTTATTAATAAAAAATGTTGTTGCCCTACAAAAGGCTGGATTTATAGTTGAGATGGATGACTTCGGATCAGGATATTCATCTTTTAATAGTCTTAAGGATATTCCAATTGATGTTTTAAAGCTTGATATGAAATTCCTTGATGGAGATATTAATAATAAAAAGACATCTGAGATATTAACATCAGTTATTTCAATGGCTCATAGAATTAATCTTCCGGTTATTGCTGAGGGGGTTGAAACAAAGGAACAATGTGAACTCCTACATGAAATTGATTGTGATTTAATTCAAGGGTATTATTATTCTAAGCCAATGAGTATGGATGATTTTGAAATATTTATGAGTCAAAGAAAACTTACATCATTTATTAGCTTTTGGACAAAATCAAATGAAAATAAAGAAATATTTTCTTTATTTAAAGAAATTCATAGGATGTTTAATAAAAGCCCCCTTTCAGTATTGATTGTTGGACCATCATCAGAAGATATTGATAATATGAACATATATTATATCAATCCAAGTTATATAAGGGAGAATAATATTGATCCTAAGGAGTATTCTTTAAAACCATTGGATGAGGCTTTCGGTATAAAAAAAGAAAAATACTTGCCACAACTTAAGAAAATATTAAATGATTCAAAGATATATTCTCTTAATGTCACCTTAAGAAATGAAAGAAAGGCTCATATTAATGCTTATAGCTTAAAAAATCGGTATATATCAATCATTATTACATATTTAGATGAAAATGATGAATTATAAAAAATCAAATTATTGAATAAAAACTACGTGTAAAATTAAAAGGTAAGGCAAATTGTCTTACTTTTTATTATAAAAATGTTTTCATAAATATTTTTTTAAAAATCATAATTTTAGTTTTTTTTAATGAAAAATCTTATTTTTGGAGAAAATATTTAAGTGAATTCTATAAAGTTAAATAATAGAATTGATTTTGTCATTTATTTTTATCAAACGACCCTTTTTTGGTGTAATGGACACATTTGTACCTTGATGCTAATATCAAATTATTAAATGATTTACGTAG
>ULTC01030816.1_pt1 | contig 23428 bp, 18 predicted proteins | sample 1957091 | NCBI WGS metagenome assembly ULTC01 (sample SAMEA4835720, study PRJEB28245) | human gut metagenome | biome: gut microbiome; material: fecal sample | place: Denmark | collected 2008 | reverse complement strand
ACTATGCATTATAGAGAACTTGAACCAATATTTATCGTTCCTTTGTTGTTTTTTGTATACTGCTCAAAATTATCTATACCATTTTGGAGATTGTTTAATGTTTTATAACATACCGAATTAAACTCTTCCCCCTCTTGTGTAGGTACCAAGCCTTTTGAAGTACGTATAAATAATGGACCATTTAAAAAGTTCTCTAGTTTTTTTATACTTTTTGTTACAGCGGGTTGAGAAATGTATAATTTCTTACTAGCCAGCAATATGCTTTTACATTCATAAACACATAAAAAAACTTTAATTAAATTTAAATCTAGTTCTCTATAATGCATAGTTATATCTCCTATAAAAAATATGTACTTGAATTATATCACGGTTGGGTGTAAACTACAATAATTATTTTTTAATTTAAAGGAGAATTTTTATGGAAGTAAGCAAAACGCTATTTAATTTAAACAAATTAAGGGTAGCAATTACCAATGCTTGCAATTTATCTTGTTTTTATTGTCATAATGAAGGACAAGATTTAAATTGTAAAAAAACATTTTTATCATTAACATATGTTCAAAACATGGTTGATTGGATAATTAAAAATAATGTAAAAGTAGATTACATCAATATAACAGGAGGTGAACCTATGGTGCATCCTCACATCTTTGAAATAATAGACGAACTTAACAAGTTAAACTGTAAAATTCGTTTAAACACTAATGCCACACTACTTTCTGAAGAAATAGTTGACAAATTAAAAAATCACGGGGTGTATTCATTAAAAATTGGGATCGATTCATTGTTTGCCAAACAAACTAAACCCAATGTTTATAAAGCTGAAATTAATGTTTCAAATGTTTTAAATATATTAAATTATGCAAGTAAAAAAATGGGAGTTGTTCTCAATACTGTTGTTACAAAATTTAATTATAAGGAAATTGATAATATTATTGAATTTGCTAGGAAAACCAAAATTAATAGAGTGAAAATTATAAAATTGAATGATACAAATAGCAGAGGATATAACCAAAGAAATGACATTTCAAACGATTTGAAAACTTCTCAGCCAGAAGCAAACTGGTATTACTATTTTTTTACAAAATATGTAACATTGGCTTCTAAAACAGTCAATAATCCTTACAAGGGAAGGACTGATTTATACTTTGATGATAAGTTTGAAATAAGACTATGTGATGATATATGCACTCATGGTGCTTGTGGTAACATGTATACAGAAATCAATTGCTTAGGAGAAATATTAATTTGTCAAAGGCTAAATAAATCTTTACCTATTGATTTTAATAACTCGTATGACGATGTCGCCAATATAATAAATCATGCAAATAGTTTAATGTGTAATTCTAAAACTAATTATTATAAATATAGAGATAAGAAATACTCTATGTAATTATAAATATAACGAAACTTCTTAATTAAAATATGACAATAGTTTAAAGAACTCCGTATGGGATTAGTTAAAAAAATCACTTCCCTTATAGTTTAATTTTATCATAAAATTAAAAAACAACAAATATTATTTGCTTTTTAAAATTCAAATATATAAAATAAAAATATGGACAAAGCGGAAATTAATAAGTTAAAACAGCAAAAATTGAAAAAAGTTTTGCAACAGCATCGCGAAGATTTTAGAGTTGTTGTTGACAACGACAATCTTTGTTTATATAGAGATGAAAGCAAGTGTATTAGATGTGGCATTTGTAAAGATATATGCAGCGATGATGCCGGCGTTTTCAACGCGATAGATAGAAACAAATCCAAAAATTTGTGTATTGGCTGTGGAAAATGTGTTGCCGCTTGTCCAACTGGCGCGTTATCAGAAAAATCAAGTTATAGGGAAGTCTTAGACGCGTTAACAGACTGCGACAAAACACTTATAGTTTCAGTCGCACCAGCTGTTAGAGTTGCCATTGCGGAAGAATTTGGTTTTAGCCCTGGACTTTATGATGAAGGCAGATTGATTTCCGCTCTTAGAATGGTTGGCTTTGATTATGTTTTTGATGTAACATTTGGAGCAGATTTAACAATTATGGAAGAAGCAAGCGAACTGGCCAAACGCTTAACATTAAAGGACAGCCCTTTGCCACAATATACAAGTTGTTGCCCTGCTTGGGTCAATTATATTGAATGTTTTAGACCAGACTTAATTAAAAATTTATCAACAACTAAAAGCCCAATCTCAATGCAAGGCGCAATAATCAAAACGCAATTTGCAAAAGAGAAAAATTATAAGCCTGAAAACATAATTCACGTTGCTATCGCTCCGTGCATCGCAAAAAAATTTGAAATAAAAAGAGAAGAAATTTCAGGTTCAGCAAAATATTGGGAAAATAAAAATTTGCAAGATGTTGATTATATCTTAACAACTCGCGAACTTGCTCATATTATTAAAAAGTTAAATATTCCTTATGGAAATTTGCCTGAAGGTCAGTTCGACAAACTTTATTCCCGTGGCTCAGGTGGCGGAATAATATTTGGAAGCACCGGCGGAGTTATGCAGTCCGCTCTTAGAGAAGCCTATTACATTCTCAACGGAGAAAATGCCCCTGAACATCTTTTAAAACTTGAAACATTGCGCGGATTTAACGATATAAAAGAAGATATTGTAGATTTAGGTCAATATAAAATCAAAGTGGCTGTTTGTAACGGATTGAAAGCAGCAAAAAAACTTCTAAAAATGATAGACAACAAAGAAAAAGAATTTGATTTTATTGAAGTTATGTCTTGTGAAAGCGGTTGCGTTGGCGGGCCAGGCCAGCCTAAAACGCCACTGATAAACAACATCGCACAAAAGCGCGCCGAAGCGTTGTACCATAATGAGGAAATATCAAAAATAAGAAGTGCTCACGACAATCCAGATATTAAAAATGTCTATTCCAATTTTTTAGGAATGCCACTTAGCAAATTATCAAAAACTTTGTTGCACACAACTTATGTTGATAACTCAAAAAAAATATGTATTTAAGGAGAATTAAAATATGGAATTAAAAGGTAGCAAAACAGAAAAAAATTTAATGGAAGCATTTGCTGGAGAAAGCCAAGCAAGAAATAAATACACTTATTACGCTTCAAAAGCTAGAAAAGATGGATATGAAGAAATAGCAAACATCTTTGAAGAAACAGCAAACAATGAAAAAGAACACGCAAAAATTTGGTTCAAAGCCCTTCACGATGGCGCAGTTCCAGCAACAACAGAAAACTTGGTTGATGCAGCTGCTGGTGAGCACGGCGAATGGACAGATATGTATGAAAGAATGGCAAGAGAAGCAGAAGAAGAAGGCTTCACAAAACTTGCTTATCAATTTAGAGCAGTTGGCGCCATTGAAAAAATGCACGAAGAAAGATATTTAAAACTTTTAAAATCAGTTAAAGAAAACACAGTATTTACAAACGCAAAAGTTGTTGCTTGGAAATGCTTAAATTGTGGCCACGTTCATATGGGAACAAAAGCTCCAATGGTTTGCCCTGTATGCGACCACCCACAATCATATTTCGTTCAAATCGAACTATAATTTGAAGGAAATATCATAATAAATTTAAAAGTAAGTCAAAATTTTTATTGACTTACTTTTTCTTTTGTTATATAATAAGCCTGCTTTAATTGAAAATCCCTCTAAAATAATTAAAGCACAATTATACGCGCTGTTAGCTCAACTGGATAGAGCGTTGGTCTACGGAACCAAAGGTTAGGTGTTCAAATCCCCTACGGCGCACCAAATAAAAAAACCGCTTTTAAAGCGGTTTTTTATTATATCGAACCAACTGTCCTTGGACAATATTCAACATCGCGAATATTTGTGATACCTGTTAAATACATAACAAATCTTTCAAAGCCAAGGCCAAATCCACTATGAACATTTGTTCCATATTTTCTTGTTTCTAAATAGTTTGTGTAATCCTTTAAATTTAAGCCAAGTTCTTGCATTCTTGCAACTAACTTGCCATAATTTTCTTCCCTTTGGCTTCCGCCACAAAGTTCACCAATTCCCGGAACAAGAAGGTCAACCGCTGCAACAGTTTTGCCGTCTGGGTTTTGTTTCATATAGAATGCTTTGATATCTTTTGGATAGTTATATAAAAATACTGGCTTTTTATAAACTTGTTCAGTTAAATATCTTTCGTGCTCGCTTTGAAGGTCAACACCCCATTCAACTGGAAATTCAAATTTATTTTTCACTTTTTCCAAAATTTCAATGGCGTCAGTGTATGACAAGCGAACAAACTGGCTACTTACAACATTGTTCAATCTATCAAGCAAGCCTTTGTCCACAAAATTATTTAAAAAGTTAAGTTCATCTTTGCATTTTTCCATAACATAAGAAATAACAAACTTAATCATTTCTTCTTCGTGGTCCATAAGCCCAGATAAATCTGTAAAGCACATTTCAGGTTCCATCATCCAAAACTCCGCAGCGTGCCTTGTTGTGTTTGATTTTTCCGCCCTAAATGTAGGGCCAAATGTGTAAGTGTTGCAGAAAGCGTGCGTCATAGGTTCTTCGTCAATCTGCCCTGAAACAGTTAAGAAAACTTTTCTTCCAAAGAAATCTTTTGAATAGTCCACTTTCCCAAGTTCAGCAACTTTGTCTAAATCTAAAGATGTAACTTGGAACATTGAGCCAGCACCTTCGCAATCGCTTGATGTTATGATTGGTGTATTGCAATAAACAAAATCTTTTTCTTGATAAAATTTATGAATAGCGTAAGCAGCAACAGACCTGATTCTAAAAACTGCGTTAAAGGTGTTTGTGCGTGGTCTTAAATAATTTTTTTCTCTCAAAAATTCCAATGAATGGCCTTTCTTTTGAAGTGGATAGTCGCTTGCAGATGTGCCAGCAACAACAACATTTTCAGCGTTGATTTCATAAGGTTGTTTAGCGTTAGGCGTTAAAACAACAGTTCCTTCAATTTCAAAAGACGCTCCTGTAAGTTGAGAAATTATTTCATCAAAATTATTGATTTTTTGATTTTCAACAACAATTTGACAGCTTTTAAATGCTCCATCGTTTAATTCGATAAACGCGATATTTTTACTATCTCTAATTGTTCTTGCCCAGCCACAAACTTTAACCCTTTTGCCGGCATATTCTTCATATTTTTCATTCAAATTTTTGATTTTTGTTCTATTCATTTTATTCGTCCTTTTTTATAACTTGAATTCCAACTTCTCTTAAGAATTTGTCATCTATCTTGCTTGGTGAATTCATAAGCAAATCGCGAGCGTTATTGTTCAATGGGAACGCGATTATCTCACGCATCAATTCTTTGTTTGCAACAATCATAAGTAAAGAGTCAAATCCAAATGCGCAGCCAGCGTGAGGTGGAGCGCCATAAGAGAAAGCATTGTATAGCGCGCCAAATTTTTGTTTTACAACTTCTTCGCCATAGCCAACTTTTTCAAAAACTTTTAACATAACTTTAGGGTCGTGATTTCTAACCGCACCACTCAAGCATTCGTGTCCATTTATTACCATATCATATTGATATGCAACGATTTCAAATGGGTCTTTGGTGTCTAGTTCTTCCAAAGTTGCTTGTGGCATACTAAATGGATTATGTCCAAAATCTATCTTTCCAGTATCTTTATTCTTTTCAAAGAATGGGAAATCTACAATCCAGCACATTGCAATTTTGTTTTTATCAATGAGTTCCAATCTGTTTCCTAATTCATTTCTTAAAACATTTGCAAGCTTTGGTGCCATTTCTTTGCTATCTGCAACAATAAATAAACTTTCTCCGCCAACAAGATTAAATTCTTTAACAAGATATTTTTTATCTTCTTCGCTTAAATATTTGACAATGCTTCCTGTGAATTCATTATCTGCATATTTTAGCCAAACGCAGCCTTTTCCTTCATAAGCCACTATAACTTGACCAATTTCGTCATACCATTTTCTTGACTTTTCTCCGCAACTAGCACAAATTGCTTTTATTGTCTTGCCTTTAAAGGCATTAAATTCTGTGTTTTCAAACAATTTAGTTAAATCGTGAACTATAAGTGGATTTCTTAAATCTGGCTTATCACTGCAATATTTTTCCATTGCTTCACGATAAGGAATTCTAACAAGTGGAGCGGTTGAAAATTCTCTATCTGGTGTTAGTTCTTTAAATAAACTTGTTATGAACTCTTCACAAACATTCAAAACATCTTCTTGAGTTGCAAAAGACATTTCCATATCTATTTGGTAGAATTCACCTGGAGTTCTATCTGCCCTAGCAGGTTCGTTTCTAAAGCAAGGAGCAACTTGGAAATATTTATCAAATCCAGAAACCATAAGAAGTTGTTTGAATTGTTGAGGTGCTTGTGGAAGAGCAAAGAACTCTCCTGGAGCATTGACTGTTGGAACGATAAAATCTCTTGCTCCTTCTGGGCTTGAGTTTGCAAGAATTGGAGTTTGAACTTCTGTGAAGCCCATACTATACATCTTGTTTCTAACAAAGTTCAACATCTTTGACCTAAGCAAAATCAAATTGTGAGTGTCTGGATTTCTTAAATCAAGATATCTATATTTCAATCTCAAATCTTCCCTTGTTGAAGGTGCATTCATAATTTCAAAAGGCAAGGTTGATTGACATCTTCCCAATATTTCCAAACTGTCAACATCTATTTCAATGTCTCCTGTTGCCATCTTTGGATTTTTGCTTTCTCTTTCCAAAACTTTGCCGTGAACTGAAATAACAGTTTCTTTGCAAACATCTTGAATTAAATTTTCATCTTTAACTAAAATTTGAGTTATTCCGTAGTTATCTCTCAAAGTAGCAAAAGTAATTCCCCCAAGTTTTCTAATTGAATTAACCCAGCCAGCAAGTTTTACTTCTTTGCCAGCATCTTCAATTCTTAACTCCCCGCAGTCGTGTGTGCGATAACAGTTTTTAATTATCATAAGTAACTCCATTTAAATTGCGTTTAGCAATAATTTATATACGGAGTCATTTTATAACATTAGCGTAAAGATTGCAAGAAAAATTTATTAATTTTTAAATCAGTTATCTCAATTTTTGTTAGATATAATCATATATATACAACGTGAATAAAATTTGGCTTTTAATGATGTTATTGGGAACGGCTGCGCTATTGGTTGTCAACCCTTCCGTGACTGTAACAAGTATGATTGATGCTTCTAGCAGCGCACTTGAACTCTGTTTGAGTTTGTGTGCAGTTTATGCTGTTTGGCTTGGCATACTTGAAATTTTAGAACAGAGTGGTCTATCGGCAAAACTGGCAAAACTCATAAGCCCACTCATCAAAAAATTATTTCCACACGCCAACTTGGAAGTTCAAAAAGATATTGCCATAAACTTGTCTGCAAATATGCTTGGACTTGGAAACGCAGCAACGCCTTATGGAATAAAAGCGATGCGCGGATTAGATGACGGCTCTGGCGTAGCAAACTCCTCTATGATTATGCTTATGATTATCAACGCTTGTTCGATACAACTTATTCCAACAACAACAATAGGTCTTAGAGCGGCAGCGGGAAGTTCAAGCCCTGCAGACATAATCTTGCCAACTTTGATTTCAACTATTGTTGCTTGTTCTGTTGGAATAGGGCTAGGAATTATTTGCAACAAAATTTATGCCAAAATTAAGAAAAAAAGGAGAAAAATTTGATATTTTTTACTATTTTTGCCGTTTTGTTAATTATTTTTCTATTTTTTACAAGAAAAATTGGGCTTTTAGTTTGCAGTTTGTTGATTATTAGCGGATTGCTTTTATTCGGAGTTATTTGATAGATGAGTGTATATATCGTTCCAATTTTTATCATTTTGCTTTTGTTATATGCGAGTTATAAGAACTTGAATACATATAATATTTTTATCAATGGTGCAAAAGGGGCTATCGATTTAGTTGTCAGCATATTCCCTTATATAGTTGCCATTATGATTTCAGTTGCACTTATGCGAACAAGTGGGTTGACAGATTTATTAACAAAAGTTGTTTCGCCAGTCTTTAACTTTTTGGGCATTCCTTCTGAAGTTTGTGAACTTGTTTTGCTCAGGCCTTTCACTGGAAGTGGAAGTTTTGCTTTGCTTAACGATATATTTACTCAATATGGTGCAGATAGTTATATTTCCCGATGTGCTTGCGTGATTATGGGCAGCAGCGAAACAGTTTTTTATGTTGCAACGGTGTATTTTTCAGGGACTAAAGTCAAAAAACTGCTTTATGCTATCCCTTGCGCACTAATTGCTTCACTCGTTGCCGCTATTGTGTCCTGCTTATTGTGCAAAGTTATGTAAAAAAAATAGAGCGATTTGCTCTATCTTATTCTTGAAATGACATCTGACAAATATTGCCCAGTTCTTAAGGATATTTTGTTTGAATAATCCAAATTGTCTATTTGCGCAATAAACTTGTCCCAATTTCTCATAAATTTATCAATATATTCGAGAGAGTTTCCCCTTTTTATAAATCTTTGTTTGTATTCTTCCTTGCAATGACCTTTTGGATACACAATGTAAAATTTTGAATTTCTTGAAATGAGTTCATCTATTACAACATCGTGAGTTGACACAAACACATAATCATATTTCTCGCAAAGTGCTTCAGCACAATCAACATAAACTTTTTCCCAGCCATCGTTTTTCCTAAACATAGCCGATGGCAAATCATAATATGTTGCTTTTTGATAATAAGGCACATAACTATTAAAATCCGTTTTGCCAATTCCAGCAAATCCGCTGATTATTATGCCTTTCTTTTTTTGTAAACTTGCCATTCCAAACATATAAACCTCTATATATTTTAATATAATTTATCAAAATGTCAAATAGTAAATTGCCAACGGAAGACAATTATGTTATAATATATTTAGGAGAAAATTATGACAACGCTAGAAATTTGTTTAACGGCAATAACAATATTATCAATTATCACTCTGATTGTATTTATTTTGATAAGCAAAAAACAAGGCAAATACAATTTTGACAAAGAATTTGCCCGTTCAAGAGAAGAAATGGATAGAAATTTCAAAAATATGAGAGAGGAATTAGCCTTTTCACTAAAATCTACAAGAGAAGAAATCAACACAATTTTAGGCGGAAGAATAAACGATTTTACAAAGGCCAACGAAAACAAACTTGAAAAGATTAGAGAAACAGTGGAAAACAAGTTGGAAAGTTTGCAAAAAGACAATTCTGAAAAAATTGAAAAGATGAGATTGACTGTTGATGAAAAATTGCACGACACATTAGAAAAGCGTTTGGGCGAAAGTTTTAAACTTGTTAGCGATAGGCTTGAAAGCGTGTATAAAGGCCTTGGAGAAATGCAAACACTTGCAGTTGGCGTTGGCGATTTAAAAAAGGTCTTAACAAATGTCAAATCTCGTGGCAGTTGGGGTGAAATCCATCTTGAACAACTTTTAAGTCAATATTTAACGGAAGACCAATATATAAAAAATGCAAAAACAAAGCCAAAAAGCAAGGATTTTGTTGAATTTGCAATCAAAATTCCTAGCAAAGTCGATGATAAATATGTCTTATTGCCAATAGATAGCAAGTTCCCTATTGAAGACTATAACAGGCTTGTCGAAGCAGAAGAAAGTGGCGATTCTGCCCAAATTTTAGCTTGCAGAAAAGAATTAGAAAAAAGCGTAAAGAAGCACGCAATGGACATAAGTTCAAAATATCTTGCTCCACCATATACAACAGATTTCGGCGTTATGTTTTTGCCAACTGAAAGTTTATATTGTGAAGTTTTAAAAAACACAGACTTGATGGAGAGCCTGCAACGCGACCAAAGAATTACAATCACAGGCCCAACAACGCTTACAGCCTTTATTTCAAGTTTGCAACTTGGCTTCCACGCACTTGCGATTGAAAAACAAACAAGTGAAGTTTGGAAGATTCTTGCTAGCGTTAAATCTGAATTTGGCAAATTTGGTGATATTTTAGCAAAAACAAATAAAAAAATTCAAGAAGTTGCAAATACAATGAAAGAGGCGGAAAGCAAATCAAGGAATTTGGAACGAAAGCTCAATAAAGTGGATAGCCTTGCTTATTCAAATTCAAACGATTTGCCACAGATTGAAAATCCTGTTACAGAAGATGATGAATAACATATTTTTGTTAAAATTGCACAAAATGTTTTGACAAATATATCATTAATGTTGTATTATACAATTAATATTATGGAGCAAAAATAGTGAAAACAAAAAAAACATATCTTTTATTACAAATTGTATTTTTAGTTACCCTTTTTGTTGCTGCTGTTGCGCTAGGAGTTACTGGCGCATATTATAGATCCAAAAATGAAGGCACTGGTGCAGTCGTTTTTAACAAAGGATTGCACTACACTATCTATAATCTTTCAGTCAATAGCAATGGAGATTTAATTTCAGATGGCAATATTTTATATTACACCGATGGAATGTCTGCCACAACATACAGCGCCTTTAAAAATATTTCAATAGGTCAAACTGAAACATATCAAATTGCAACACCTTATGTAAAATCTGCAAGCACTACTTTGCCATTTTATTTAAGAGCGAAATTGGAATTTGTTATGTGGGCAGATGCTGAAAGCACAACAAAAATTGAAAACACAACCGCTATTGCCAATTTAACTGCTGCGCTATTCAATAATGGCACAAATATAGCATTTGATAGTTCTTGGACAGAAGTTGGCGGTTGGCATTACTATGTGGATTCTTCTTTAAATTTGAAAGAGGTCAATGGCTTGTCAGAAGATATTTTAATTTTGGCAGGAACAAAAGCAGCAAGCAATAACTATTACTCCACTTTTAAAACTGGCGAATGGGACGCTTTAACAGGAGGCCCTGAAACAACAGTCGGCAGCACAACCTACAAACTTGCAAAGCTAGATATTAAATTAACGGTTGAATCAATTCAAGTTGAAGGTGCAGATGCTTGGGGATACAGCGCATAAAATAAAAAAGGCTAAAAGCCTTTTTTTTAAATTCCAAATAAATGAGCAAATTGGTCTGGGAAAGATGTTGCAAAAATATATAAAGCAAACGCAAGCAAGAACAATACTAAAAATATAATTTTAATAATTGATTTAGCAAGCAAATTGACAAATACAAGTGCGCCAACAATTATTAGTGGTCCATAATTTCTAAAAAAGTTTATTGCATCTCCAAACTTATCTAAATCAATAAATCCTGCAGATCCTGCTGCGATTAAAGCATCATTAACAGCAGCTAAAGCGAGCACAATCAGCAATGCAAAACTAGCAATAACAATTATTGTATTCAATATCTTTTTCATATTTTATACTCCTTGTTTAATTTTAATATATCACATTCACAAAAGTTTTTCAATACAAAATTTACTTTAACATTATATTATCATAAATTTTTAAAAATTACTTTTCAAATGTTGAAATAAATTATATAATATTTGAAAGGATATACTATGGAAGAAAAAAAAGATATTGTTAAAGAATTTACAGAAATTTATACAAATAAAATAAAGCGCGAAGGCGCGGACAAGCTTTTAGACTGGCTTTTAAAATCTGATTTCATAGCCTGCCCTGCCAGCACAAAGTTTCACTCCAACTATGAAGGCGGCTTGATTGAACACTCCATTAAGGCATATAAGCGATTTGTTAAAAATCTTGAAAAAGAATATGGCGAGAATTGGAACAACACTATCAGCGAAGAAAGCGCTGCAATTATAGGCTTGTTACACGACATTTGCAAAGTGGGCTATTACAAGCAAGAAATGAGAAATGTAAAAGAAGACGGTGTTTGGGTTCAAAAACCTTACTACACGGTTGACGATAAATTGCCTTATGGCCACGGTGAAAAATCTGTATATATTATTAGCGGATTTATGAAACTAACGCGGGAAGAAGCAATGGCAATAAACTGGCATATGGGCGGATTTGACACACGCGTCCAAGGCGGCTCTTATTCAATTAGCACTGCATTTTATGAGTTCCCCACAGCACTCATTTTCCACTTATCAGACCTTGAAGCAACATATTTAGATGAAAGAATAAACAATTAAAAAAATCACGAATAATCGTGATTTTTTTTATTAACCGTTATAGGTGTAAGTTAGCGTCTTCCATTCAGACTTTAAGTAATAGTTCGTTTCAAGTGGAATTATTTGAATGGAAAGTTCATAGGTGCCAGCATCAAGTTTAGAATTTAATGTTAATGTGGTGTTTGTAAAACTCTCAACTAGAATTTCCGTTCTTACTCCATTTTCAAACTTATACAACTTAATGTCAACATTGAATTTGAATGTCAAGCCTGTTGTCCAAGTTATTGTAGTTGTATTTGTTGCGCTATCATAAGAGATTTTGCCTTTGCTTATCTTTGAAATGTCTGGCTTAAATATTGCCGTGCCATAAACTTTTGCATAAGATGAAATGTATGTTACGCCATCTTTTTCATATCCGTTTGCTTTGACTGAAACGGTCGCACTTTGGTTCATAGATACATTTGCTGGCCATAAGTAAATTTTGCCATCTCTAAACTCAACATTTTCTTCTTTTGTAAGAACATTAACCGTGCTTCCACTTACTCTTTCAACTCTCTCAACAACATAATTATCTCCAACTTTTGTAATTGTGTAATTATATGTGTATGAAGCGACGACAAAAGTTAGTGTATATGAAGTTGCTCCTTCTTGGACTGTGAAATTAATCAAGCCATTGTCCAATGAAATTTCATCAATGGAATGAAGGACTTTAAAGTCTATATTAACGCTTTCTGCACTTGCTAAATATGTGTCATCACCAGCAACCTTAATGATAACTGAATAACTTGCATCATTATCACCATTGAGTTTTGCTTCTGCAAGGTTATATGATTTTTCTGCTGTCGTTATAGTCTTTAAGATATTAACGCCGTTATCCACGCCAGTAATATAGATTATATATTCATTGCCTTCGGCAGAATCTTCCCAACTTAAAGTGTCTTGGTCTATGGTTATATTCGAGATTGTGTTTGCTTTTAAGCTCAATCCTGTTTTAACAACTGCAACTGAAGATATGAAATACACGCCATTTACACTTGCATTTGTTCCAACGCTTTGGAAAGAAATCTTATAACTGCCAATATTAGCGATAACTTCGTTAATATTAGTGCTGAATTTATTTGCAATTTCTTCTAAGTCTAAAACAAAGTTCGTTGTTGTTTGGGTTAATTCAAACTTTGTTCCTTCAGCATTTTCAAGAGTAATTCTATACTCTATTGCGTTAGTTATTTCGTCCCAAACGAAAATTCCTTGACTTAAACTTACATTTGGCTTAGATATCTTATAAACTCTTATCGCATTTGCAGTCCATTCTCCTGGGAATGCAAAGACATTCGTTCCTTGATTTAATGGCATATATCTAATGTATAAATTATGTTCAATGTCTGTTTCAATTCCGTCATAAGCAGCGATATTGAAACACCAAATTTTGTTATCATTTTCATCAAAATATACAGCATTTGTTTCAACATTATTTACATAGAATTTGCCGCCTGAATATCTAATTACATAATCATAAGTTTCATCGCCAATTATGCTTCTAATTACATAACTGCCCGCATTTTCAATGTTTTGCCATTTAATTATACCACTTTCAATATACATTGTTGCTTCGCCAGTTATTGTGTAGACATATTTAATTGCAGATTGTAAACTTGAAAGATAATATGTGTCATTTCCTCTAGCAACAACAAATATTTCAGATATCGTTGCGTCTGGATCTTTTGCTTTAATCAAATCTTTCAATTCAGCAAAAGTTATGTTGGTCTTGTTGTCCAAGGTTGTTGCAAGAATTATTTCCGCCGTTTCGCCTTTTCCAAGTTTGAAATAAACATCATAATATACTTTGCTAATTAAGGCATTATCATAAGTAATTCCAGTGAATGTCAAGCCATTTTCTTCGCTAATATTTATATCTAAAGTTCTATTTAAAAACTCAAAATAATTTCTCTCAACGCCATCTATGATTGTGCTTTGCGCTAAATCAATTTTTAAATCAGTGTATTCTGAATTTATAAAATTAATATAAACTCCGCCAAGTTGCCTATATTGAATTATGACTTTTCCAGAATTTTTCAAAATATTCTTTTGCGCATCATTCAAATAAGTATCTATAAATTTGATATTGCCATCATTAACTAACAATGTCGCAGGAACAACAACCGATGTTAATTCTTCCATAGAAAGATTGTAGAATTTGATTTCAATCTTGCTCTCTTTTCCTTCCATTGAATAATAACTATAATCGTCCGTTTCGTCCCAATATAGAACGCCATTACTTAAAAGAAGTTTTCCAGGTCTTCTAAGTTTTATAAACTGACCTTCATAGGCATCACTGACAATCACATAATCTTTGCTTAACGCACTTAAATTTTCAGTTGGTTTTAATTCTGTTACATTTCCAAATGCGAAGAATTTAAATTTGTATAAGTCCGCGCCAGTTAAATTTTCATATAATGAATTTGGCTCATAACTTGTTCCAAATAACTTTTCTGACCAATTTAAAACTTCAGGGGTTACAATATTAGAATGTAACATTTGGAAGTACGAAGCCAAAGCATCTGCATCCCAAACAATTTTACCGCTTTCTATATTGGTAGTTGGCGTAATCAATTTTGTAAAGTTAAGAACATCAACATTTTGTGAAGATAAATTAGCACCGCTCGAAATAGAAGTTTTTTGAACTTGAATTGTATAACTTCCCGATTGTAATTCTTGTGGCAATTTAAGGCATAAATAACTTGATACATAATTTCCATCAACTATTTTATTATTGAAATCTACATCAATGTAATATGCTGCGATGTTAAGATATCTGTCTATAATTGTGTTCCAACCGTTAGTTGTTATTTCTCCTAAAAAGCTTTTTGAATGAGGTTTAATAATAATTCTGACTGAGCCTTCGCCAGCAAAAGTTTCATCAACCCATTCCCAATTAAAGTATGTTAATATTTCATCTTCAATTTGAGTTTGTGTTAAATAGAATTTGTCATTTTCTATATCAATTTGATATACTCCATAAACTTTATCATCTGTTTTGTCTGAATTTAATGCTAGATATTTTTTGTCATCTTTTGTGACAAATGTGTTAGTTTTAACGATAAAGTTTGCGTTGGCTGTTCCGCTGCTTGTTCCTAAAATTTGATAGAATCTTTCTAACATCTCTTCATCATAAGCAACATAAGAAGAATATAAGAAACAAGTTGAATTGACATTTATCATAAAGTCAACATCGCTTACACTAACATTAAGTGATGAAATATCTTCATCGATAACAAACTTTCCGTCTTGAATTTTGAATGATGAAGGCTTGTCAAACTTATAAACTAAAACTTCTTGATAATCTGAAGAGATTATGTTCTGCTCTGGGTCGCCTACAAGTTTGATTTGTAAGGTCATAAATCCAAAATGATCTTTTACATCAAAAGTGTGAACACTTGGCGCAAAATTATATATCGTTTCGCCAATTTTAATTCTGTATTGTTTTAATAAGTTCTCTTGAGCATAAGTATTCCAAACTAAAACGCCTAATGGATTGGTTACATTTAATTGATTGTCTAATTTTTGGCAAGTTAATTCAACAAACTCTGAATTCAAATATATGTTAGAGCCATCTACATAACCTTTTACAACAACGCGAATTTTTAAATTGCCAACTGATAACATTTCGTCTGTTATCTGCAATTTGTTTTGCGTGGTCGTATAAATTTTTTGAGTGGTGAAATTGTCTTGTGATAGATAAACAATAAATTCGTTTGCTGTTGAAGTCCACTCAACAAAAGTCTTATCATTTACATCATCTTCAGTTAAATGAAGATTTGAAACACTTTCTGCCCTTTCAAAATCGACAATCACTTCGTCAGAATTGATAAATCCATCATCTGTTGTTAAAGCAAGTATTTGAATATTGCCTAACATTGTCCATTCATAAGGAAGATATAAGAATGCTCCTTCTGATGTCTTTGAAAATTCAATTTCAAGTGAATTATATCTTGCAACGAATGTCGCGTTTGGCATTGCGTTTATTGTTGCAGATGTCATAGACAATTTGTTGCCATTGGTGTCTGATGAATAAGTAAATTCTGGTTTTGCTAATTTAGTAACAGATTGCACTTCGCTGCTTGTTGGTGAAATATAATATTTTTCATCGCCCTTCAATGTCCAGGAAATTGTTGCATTTGATGAATTGATTAATTTATAAATATTAATTTCATATTTGTTTTCATTTGCTAAATTGATTAGATTTAAACTCAATGCAACGGAATTTAAATTATTTTCCAAAACATTGATAGAATTATCTGCGAAATTGATTTCAAATCTGCATTTATTTGAATTTTGAGTTATTTCAAAATACAATTTATTAATTTTTTGCAGATAATTTTTGTTTATTGTCAGCCCAATCGTGCCATCATTTTCTTGATAATAAACTGCGTTAGAATTTTCAATATTTTCAATATATCTATAATTCAATTCGCTTGAAGAGTTTGATGTTAAATATAAATTCAAATCTTCGCTTCCAGTTGGTTTTGCGCTAATTGTGAATTTATAATCTCCAACAAGATTTGAAAGCGTAACATTGTTGTTGATAAAATCTTTTAAATTGAAAGAAGAAAATTCACCTAAAATTGTAGTTAAATTAAATGTAAATCTGTTTAATGCTTCGCCTGAATTGTTCAAGCCATAGTAGTCAAGTTGCAAAATTAAATTATAATCTACACCTTCTCTTACATAGTTAACATTTACTAATCCTTCACTAATTGAAGTTGTTGGAGTTGTAAGTTTTGTAAGCGAAATCTCTTTCCAATCGCCTGCTAAGTAAAATTTCTTTTGAGCATCAAAGTCATCAATGATTGTGGATACATTTCTTACAACAAATGTAATTCTCTCTCCACTTGAAAGTGATGGAGCATCTAGCAAGCAATTTGTGTATAAATTGCCACTTATCAATGCTTGTTTTTCAAATAAAACTAATTTTTCATCGCTGTTTAATGTTAAATTTTGTATATCCGAACTTTTCTCAATGAAAATTTCTTCAGAGGCAAAACTTGCTTCATATTGTTCACTATCATCTGCAGGTTTTGCAATAACACTTATGCTTTGTAAGCCTACTTTGAAGTCTGAGCGCAAAAATTCAACATTGTAAGTTTCTTGAACTAAACTTGGATTGAATATTATTGTTCTTTCGCTACTTTGTTTGATGATGATTTCATAATATGCAGCGTTTTCAACTTTATTGAAAGACAATATAACTTTGCTATCATCTGTTTCATTAACTTCTAAATTTATGTTCGTTGGGATTGATAATCTTATTAAAACCCTTTCAACTTGAGCTGTTGTGTTGGAATCTAAAACATTGTTGCCATTTCCAACGCTGTAAATTTTAAATTCGTGTGAGCCAGCGTTCAAAGTTGATATATCGTAAGAATTTCCTGTAAATTCAACAAATTCTCCGCCGTCGATTGAAATTTTGAATCTTGTATTGCTATCTGCAACTGTAAATCTCAACATTGTTGAATCTTGATTATATTCAATAGCAATATTTTCAGGTGCGCAAAGTTTATTAATTGTATAACTTGCAATTTCTGAATTTAAAACATTCGCTTCGCTGCTTGTTGCATAGACTTTATAAACATATTGTCCTGCGGCATCAAACAAACTTGTCAAATTTCCCAAATTGAAGATTATGCTATCACCTTGAATTTCAAAAGAATTTGAATTGCATATTTCTACGCTTGTTGAGCCATTAACTTTTTCTAAAACAACATAATATCCATTCGCGTTTGCAACTTTGTTAAATTTGAAAATTGAGTTATTTGTTGTGCCATCTGCTTGTATTTCGTGAGTTAAATCTTCTGGAACATTTAATTTTAAAATGAATATTCTATTTGTGTTATCTACTGTGTTAGATTTCAAATAATTTGTTTTTGAAGATTTTGCGTTGATTGTAACAGAGTACTCGCCAGCACTAGCAAAAGTTAAGTTTGTGGTTGTTCCATAAGTTGGAGCACTTGTCAAAGTTTCGCCAGTTGCAACATTGACTGCTTGTATTTCATAAGAAACATTTTCTCCACTTACAGCATTCCAATTAAAAGTTACAATCTTTGAATCAACTTTTGTGTAATTAACTGTTGGAGAAGCAAGTTTATTGAACTCATATTCGCTGCTGTTTGATGTTATAACATAAACATTTTCTGTTGTATTATCGCTTCCAACGGCAATAATATTTAAAACATATTTGCCAGCAACATTTATATTTTTTAAAGTAAATTGACCATATTCTTTATTATTTATCGTTACATCATCAATTCTTGTTCTATAAATTTTACTTGGGTCAATAGTTTCAGAAAGTTCTTCGTTATTAATATAAATTTTGTATGAACTTGCGTTTGCTTTCTTTGCAAATGTGATTAAAATTTCACTATTATTGCTTAAAATTTGTTTTTCATAATCAACTGGAGAAAGTTTTGTAATTGAAATCGTTTGAGCGTCTGATGAAAGATACAAGTTTTCATCTTCAGACTTTGAAATGCCAACCTCGACGCTATATGCGCCCACCTTCGTTACAGTTATGTCAACATAGCCTTCAGTTGCAACAATCTTTTCTGAAATGTTTGTTGTTGTGTCATTTTTGATTTTTATAGCAATGTTTCCATCAATTTGATTTTCTTCAACTGAATATTCAATTCTGCTTGTTTCTGAATTGAATTGTAAATTTGCTTGTGCAAATTTAATCACCTTTTTGAACGCTGCATTGTCTGAGTCCAAATAGAAACTAGTTGCATCTTTTCCTTTGCAAGCGCAAACTTCAAAATTATATTCCCCTGCATTAGTTAAGTTATCAACAATAACTTCAACATATTTGTTTGAGCCGTTTATAACTTTGTTTTGCTCGCAATCGATTAAACTTCCGTTTTGATAAACTTTATATGTATTTCCTTCGTCGAGCCAAATTAATTTGATGGAATTGTCATTTACTTTCAAAATTTCCAAATTGCTTGGAGTTTTTATCTTTTCAAGATTGATTTTAACAATGTTTGAGCTTAAATAATAAGTTTTGATATTATCAATAATTTCTTCGTTGTTAATTTTTTCAACATAAGATTTTATTGTTGCAACTTCGCCGTTTGAAATATCAATATTTGAAACATTAAGTGATTGATTTTCAGATGTAAAGCTTGATGGAGTTTTTCCTGCAATTTCTATTGTCAAATTAATTTTATAATTGCTTTCATTTTCTTGCCATTCAGATAAAATTGATTGCCCAATTTGTTGCAAAGATACTTCTTCAAGTTTATTTAATTTTATAACTTCTGGAACGGAAGAATTTTTACCAGACATCAAAGCAATGACTGAAATTGTATACTCGCCTGCCTCTGTTGGGATAAAGGTTTCATAGTATCTGCCTTCATCATTTTTCAAAATTCTAAATGTCTTGGTTTCTTCTCCTGTTACATTTATTTGAAAATACACTTCTTTATTGTCAATTACTTGATTATTAACATCATATTCAAATGAGATTTCGCCGTTTTCCAAATTGTATTGCAAGTTAGTTATGGCGTATAGTTCGTTATATGTTAAAACTTCTGTAAAATCTGAATTTTGATATGCTGTTGAAAAACTCGATGCCAAAGCCCTTACTCTAAAATCTACTATGTTGCCCGGTTCTAAGTTCAAGCCTTCTACTTCAGACAAGTCTAAATAGTTGTTTGGCGTGGTTTTTGTAATGATTTTATCATTAAAAGTGATTTCTATTTCATATTGGAAAGTTGCTGGCACTCCTATCCAAGTTAATTTATTATTTGCTCTATCTATTTGTAAGTTTGATGGAGTGGATAATTTTTGTTTGTTGGCAAAAACTTGAACATTTAATGATGCAGTTTTTCCATTTTCTGTTTTAGCATAAACAACTGCGCTGCCTTCTTTTAATGCAACTAAAATATTGCTATTTGGCAAAACATAAGCAACAGAACTATCGCTTATGCTGTATTCAACTTTTAACTCAACATTGCTTGGTGAATAATCAAATTGTAATTCTACTCTATCACCAACGCACAAATATAAATCTTTTTCTTTAAAAGATAAATTTTCAATTTGCATTTGACCGCACGCAACAAAAATTGCGCTAACTAATATTAATAAACAAGCAACAATAACGCTTTTAAATTTGGTCATGTTACCTCCTCATCTGTTACTATTTCTTGTATTATTTTAACACTAAATTTATTATTTATCAAAACAAATTAAAATATATAATATATAAATATATATTTATAGTAAAAATAAAATTTTTAAAAAATTTTTTTATAATAATTGCAAAATTATAAAATATTTATTATAATTTCTTGAAAGGAGTTTATTTTGAGCAAATTTATTTTATCAACAGACACTTGCTGCGATGATTTTAAAAGTCATTTAAAGCTAAATAATATTGAATATATAACAATGTCATACATCTGCGAAGATGAAGTTTTGCACGACGAAGCAAATTCTTTTGAAGACTATGAAAATTTTTACAACGAAATGCGAAACGGCAAAATCTTTTCAACAACTGGTTTAAACGTCTTTGAAGTTCGCGAATATTTCGAATATTTATTAAAAAAATACAATTCAGACATATTGCATATATGCCTTTCTTCTGGGCTTTCTGGAACATATAACATTGTCCAAAGTGTGGCAGATGAATTAAATGAAAATTCAGAAAATAAAATTTATGTTTTTGATAGTTTATGCGCAACACAGCCACAAAATATACTCGTTCAATATGCTAAAGGCTTACGCGATAAAGAAATGTCTGCTAACGAAGCTATGGAAGCGTTAAACAATGAAGTTCAACACTTTATGATTTACTTTTTCCTCAATGATTTAGACGCTTTAAAGCGCGGAGGCAGAATATCTGGAATTCAAGCGATGATGGGAAAAGCGTTGCAATTAAGGCCACTTTTAACATTTGATAGCGAAGGAAAATTGCGCGTTATAGAAAAAATAATGGGAACTAAAAAAGCAATTAAAACATTGATGGACAAACTAGTGGACCAATATGATGAAAACGCAGAATTTCCAATAACTTTGGCTTATGCGGGAGAAAATTATGTTAATGAATTAAAAAATCTTGTTCTAAGCAAATTCCCTAACGCACAAATCAATATCGGACCTGTTGGTCCAGTAATCGCTAGCCACACTGGCCCAGCATTGACTGCGATAATCTTCCACTCAAAACAAACAAGAATTTAAAAAAAACGAGCATTTGCTCGTTTTTATTTTATCTATAAAGTGGGCTATCGTATTGTGGGCTATAAAATTTTTCTTTTCTTTCCAAATATGAATTTAAAGATTTTCTATAATCTGGAAATTGTTCTGACATAAAATCTCTCCACATATTTTTCAATCCAGACATTTCTTTTGGCGTATATTCATTTTTAATGTCATCAAAAGTGAAGAGTTCAACTTCAAAGTCAGATAATCTAATAAACAAATCGTCCATACATTTTGCTGATTTTAAATCGAAATTGTATCTTGCTGGCTTTTCATTTTTGGCAATTTCCATATAATAATTTTCATAAATATCATAAAATCCCAAATCTTCTAAAAAGCCTTCAACTTTATCTCTGCTTAAATTTTTAATGTAGTTATTTTCCCAATTTCTCCATTCTGGATAAATGTAAACATTTTTCATAACTCTCTCCTTAATTTTGATTATATTTAATTTCTTTTTTTTAATATTATTTTTAAAAAGTAGTTTCAAGATTTTTGATGGAATTTATTTTATTTTCAATTTTCATCAATTTGTCAAAATCATAATATTTTGGCTCTTTCATTCCAAAAACATTTTTATTAAGATTTAGCATATTTTGCAATAAATATTTAGTTGTTTTTTCAGCAAAATTGCCATACAAAAACCTGCTATTTATCGCGTTAAATTTATAAATTTTATTATTGTCAGAAATAGCTTCAAAAATAGGCTTAATTTCCCCATTCCCCGCAAATTTTTCACCATCGCTTAGTGAAAAATATTCGCCATTTGCATTAAAATAAAACTTAAATTCGCAGTTATTTTCGCAATAAGCAAGTTTATTGGCAATAACACCATTTTCTTTAAAGAATTTAACAAAACTATATTTATTCATAATTAACTCCTAAAATTATTATACCATCAAAAACTTTAAAAAGCAATAGGCAAATTTATAAGAGAAAAACACCATTAAGGTGTTTTAAAAATCAATGCATTTCTCTTTATTCAATTTTTCGTTACGCTTTTTTTCTAAAATATTATTAAATTTATTTACTAATTTTGATATTCCATCTATTGTGTATTCCTTATCAGAAAAAACGGCTGATTTAAAATATATGTCGGACTGCTTATCATAAATATGTACAGTTGTTACAGGTCTTATCCAAAATATTTTATCATCTTCAACTTTTATCCCTTCGTAAAATGATGCTGTTTTGCCTAAACTTGCAAAATATGCAACCACCTTTTTATTTGCTTCTATATCATAAGCACTATTTCCAAGCAAAGGCACAACTTGTTCATCTTTGTTTAATATCTTAAATTTTGATAAATCTTTGTTATATATAATAGGTACTACTTTTCCATCAACAACTAACCATTTAACATAAATGATGTTATATTTTTCCATAATTTCCATCCAAAAATTATCTTCAAGATTGATTTTATCAGTTCCTGTTAAAAAGTCAATACCTATTTTGTTGAAAAATGTCTGGTGAGGAAGCATTTATTGAATTGTTCAGACAAATGGTGCGCCGACAATGGACTTGAGAGCGAGCGCCCAAAATTTTGCTCGGTAAGTAAAATTTTAGCGAAGCGAAGTGCGTTATTGACGGAACCGGAAAGGCAAGCGACTGCTTGCAGTGCACTGAAAGTGCACTAATAGGACATTGCATAGCAACAAAAAAAACACCCGATTGGGTGTTTCTTATAGGTGCGCCGGCAATGTCCTATCTTTCCGGACCGTCTCCAGTCAAGTATTTTCGGCGATGAGAAGCTTAACTTCTGTGTTCGGGATGGGAACAGGTGGATCCTTCTCTCCATGGTCACCAGCACTGGTATAATAAATAACTTTTTCAGTTATGAATTATCGAACTAATTTTGACAATTAAATAATATAACTTTTGTGAGTCTATGTCAATAACATTTTAATTTTCTTTGAAGATTTTGTTAATTTGCTTAAAATCACAAAACTGTGATCAAGCCCTCGACCTATTAGTATCAGTCAGCTGAACACATTACTGTGCTTACACCTCTGACCTATCAACCTTGTAGTCTACAAGGGGTCTTACTAACTTATGTTATGGGATATCTAATCTTGAGGCAGGTTTCACGCTTAGATGCTTTCAGCATTTATCCTTTCCATACATCGCTACCCAGCTATGCCGTTGGCACGACAACTGGTGCACCATTGGTATGTCCACTCCGGTCCTCTCGTACTAGGAGCAGCTCCTCTCAAATATCCTACGCCCA
>ULTC01037797.1_pt1 | contig 23531 bp, 15 predicted proteins | sample 1957091 | NCBI WGS metagenome assembly ULTC01 (sample SAMEA4835720, study PRJEB28245) | human gut metagenome | biome: gut microbiome; material: fecal sample | place: Denmark | collected 2008 | reverse complement strand
TTATTGGGTAATCAATAATGTCAAAACAAATGTTAAAGCCAAAGGCGAAGATGGGACTAATGGAGTTGATGGCATAAACGGAACAGATGGCGAAGATGGCAAATCAGCGTATGAAATTGCAGTTGAAAATGGTTTTGTTGGAACGGAAGCAGAATGGCTAGAAAGTTTGAAAGGACAAGACGGCAAAGATGGAGAAGATGGCGTTACTCCAACAATAACAATAAGTTCAGACGGTTATTGGGTTATTAACAATGTCAAAACAAATGTTAAAGCCAAAGGTGAAGATGGGGCAGACGGCAAAGATGGCACAAACGGAACAGATGGTGCAGATGGCAAATCTGCTTATGATATAGCAGTGGAAAACGGCTTTGTTGGAACGGAAGCAGAATGGCTGGAAAGTTTGAAAGGTCAAGACGGCAAAGATGGCACAACATCCAGTTCAACAAGTTTGGTTGATTATAAAGTGGCAATAAACAAAGGGCTTCTATCTGCTGTGGCAATAAAATCTCAATTTACAAAATTAGTTGATAGCGTTCAAAAACAATACACAATGGCTGGCTCTGGAGTTATTATTCAAGATGATAAAACAACGGGAACAGCGTATATATTAACAAATTATCACGTGTTGTATGATAAAAATGACATTGATGGAAATGCAGATAAAATAACTTGCTATTTATATGGTCAATATAACATTTCAAATTATGGAATGGTTGCAACACTTGTTGGCGGCTCAATGAAATATGATATTGCTGTTATTAAAATTCAATCAGACATTTATAAAAATAGCATTGCAGAGCCAGTTACAGTCAAAAATTCAGAAGAAGTCAATATTGGCGATAATATCGTTTTGATTGGCAATCCAATGGGATATGGCTTTTCTGCCACAACAGGAACAGTAAGTGTTCCATCTGAAGTTGCAAGCGTTGAACAGCCAAATGGGCTATCTTATGATAATAGACTAATAAGAGTTGATGCTCCTGTTAATGGCGGAAATTCAGGCGGCGGAATGTTTGATATAGACGGCAATTTGATTGGAATTGTTAAAGCCAAAATTGTTAAAGAGGGCATCGAAAATATTGGATTTATAATCCCTTCAAATGTTGCTTATGCTCTTGGAATGAACATTATTCAAAATTGCGATGGAAGCACAAACAAGAATGCCAAAATTGTTAATTTAGGTGTTACAGTTACAATTAGCAGTTCCTCAATGATAAAAGATGAAAATGGCAATGTCAAAATTGTTGAAGGTGTAAAAGTAAGTTCAGTTGATTCAACAAGTATTTTCTATAACAAACTTTTGGCTAGTGATACAGTAAAAGAAATCATTGTTAATGGCACAACATACGCAATAACTAGAACATATCAAGTTGAAGAATTGCTTTTCAATTTGAATGTTGGTGATAGTATAACATTTGTTGTAACTCGCAGTGGCGTAAATTACACATACACAGCAACATTCACAAGCGCAGATTCTTTGGTTTAATCTATTAAATTCACGCAATTTGGCGTGAATTTTTTTAATTAAAAAATTATTTAATAAATTGAATAAAAATGTTTAAAATTTCTTGACTTTTAAAGATTTTAAATTTATAATTATAAAGAAAATTGAGTATTTATTCATAAAATTTGATGTTTTTATGCAAAATTTACTCATTTTATTAATTTGAACAAAGGAAGATATCGAAGTGCAAAAGAAGTTAACAGCGGTTTTAGATTTTGGTTCATCAAAACTTTTTTTATGCTTAGGAAGAAAGGGCGTTAATGAAACTTTTGCAATTCGTTGCTTAACTGAAACAAAATATGCAGGTTTTAGCGAAGGTGAATTTTTAGAACCTGAAAAACTTTTTGACGCTGTAAAACAAGCGATTGAAAGCGGTGAAATTGATAGCAGGAAGAAAATCACAACTTTGTTTGTTGGAGTTCCTGCTGAATTTTGTATGGTTGAATGTAAGGAAATCACAAAACATTTTGCCAACAAAATCAAATTGACAAAAGAAAATGTAGATGAAATTGCACAACTTGCAATAAATAAGGAACTATTAAAAGATAAAACATTAATTTCTTGCAGTCCAAATTGGGTCAAACTTGATGATGAAAGAAAAGTTTTAGACTATGAAGATGAAAAAACAACTAAAATAACAACAGAAATATGTTCAATTTATGCGGAAAATTATTTTATTAGAACAATAAATTCTATTCTTGCAAAAATTGGAATTGAAAGCGTTGAATATATTTGTTCAAGCGAAGCACAAGCAAAATATCTTTTAAATAACGAAGAAAGAACAAGAGAAAACATCATTATTGATATTGGCTATATTTCTTCAAGTGTGATGTGTGCTTGTGGAAAAGGACTTACAAATTTAAAAACCTTTTCACTTGGCGGTGCACATATTTCTGCAGACCTTGCACAGTGCCTAGAAATCACTTTTGAACAAGGTGAGGCTCTTAAACGAGAAATCGTTTTAAGTATAAATTCAAAAAAAGCGGAGGATTGTTATGAAGTTAATGTTAAAAATAAAGTTTTGCCTGTGCCAATTAATTTTGCAAATGAGGTCGTAAAGGCAAGATTAGATATGATGTGTCAACTCATAAAGAAAATAATTAATTCTTTTGGGGTAGAAAATTCACAATTTGTGCCAGTTTACTTGACAGGAGGCGGACTTTCGTATATAAAAGGAAGTAGAGATTATCTTGCAAAGAGTATCGGTCGCAATGTTCAGTTGCTTGTTCCATCAATGCCAGAACTTGCAAAGCCACATCTATCAAGCGTAATTTCAGTTTTAAATTCCGCATTGAAATGTCAAGAAAAATCAAGATTAACATTACATAACATTTTTGGAAGGAAATAAAGGAGAGAAATATGTATTCAAATACAAATATAGGACCAGTTGCAAATATCAAAGTTATAGGCATCGGTGGAGGCGGAAATAATGCCGTTAACCGTATGATTAATGCCAACATTAAAAGCGCGCAATTTGTTGCTATCAACACAGATAAGCAAGCACTTTTGATGAGCAAGGCAGAGGTCAGACTTCAAATCGGTGAAAAACTCACTCGTGGGCTCGGTGCTGGCGCTGAACCAGAAGTAGGACAAAAAGCTGCAGAAGAAACAAAAGGCATAATCGCTGAAATGCTCAAAGATTCAGACCTTGTGTTTATCACAGCTGGAATGGGTGGCGGAACTGGAACTGGTGCTGCTCCTGTTGTTGCTCAACTTGCAAAAGAAATGGGCATTTTAACAATCGCCGTTGTTACAAAACCATTCAATTTTGAAGGAAGAAAGAGGATGGAAAACGCTGAACGCGGTCTTGAAAATTTAAGAAAATATGTTGACACTCTTGTTGTTATTCCAAACGATAAACTCTTAAAACTCGTTCCAAAGGGCACTCCTATTGTTGAAGCATTTAGATATGCAGACGATGTTTTGCGTCAAGGTATTCAAGGAATTTCAGATTTGATTGTAACTCCAAGTTTAATCAACTTAGACTTTGCCGATGTTCGTTCAATTATGAAAAATAAAGGCCTTGCTCATATGGGAATTGGCCACGGAAAAGGCGAAACAAAAACTATTGAAGCGGTTAGACAAGCGGTTTCTAGTCCATTGCTTGAAACAACAATCGAAGGTGCAACCGGCGTTCTTATCAATGTTAAAGGCGGAAATGACCTTGCTCTTGACGAAGTTTATGAAGCGGCTGACCTTGTTAAAGAAGTTGTTGACCCATCTTGCAACATTATCTTTGGTTCAGGCATAGATGAAGGAATGAATGACGAAGTTGAAATCACAATTATTGCAACAGGCTTCAACACAAACAACAATATATTAGAAAATGAAAATAATATTGAAAAATCTAAAGAAGAAGTAAAAGCGTATGGCGGATTTGACCGTGAAAAATATGATAAATACATATATGAAAACAACGCTATGAACATCAATCGTGGCAGGTTAGGTGAAATGGATAGGCACCAACAACCAACATATTCAAATCCAGAACCAGCAGAACCAAAAATGACTGAAACAACAGCATCATCAAGGTTAAGAATTGATGGAGGCGAAATTCCACCATTCCTTAGAAAAATCAAAAGAGATAGAAACTAGATTCATATATTAAACGAATATAAAAAACTCCCCAAACGGGGAGTTTTTTGATTGAAAATTAGTTTAAGAGAATGACTTTTCCGTCGAGCCAGGCGTTAAATATTGACTCTAATTTGGTGTTAGATGCCTTTTCAAAGGCGTAAATCATATCTTCGGGCTTTGCGTTTTTAAATGAATTTAATGTGTAATATTCGCGGAGACATTTTTTAAATTTTTCAAAGCCTAAAATTTCCCTCAAAGTATCAAACATCAGCATACCTTTTACATAAGTGAGATAAACATATTCTGGCTCTGTTTTAAATTCAGATAAGTTTCTGTCCATTGAAGTGTCCAAACTGCCATACACGCTGCCATAAACTTCAACAAACAATGAATAATTTGAATAAGCATTTTTGATAATTGTGTCTTTATTAATTCCTTCATTTGGGTTGAGTTCGTAGAAAAGAGCGGTGGTGTATTCTGTTAAACCTTCGTCGAGCCAGCCATTGTCATATTCGCTGTTGCCAACAACATTATACCACCATTGGTGAGCGGTTTCGTGTACAATGACTTGTTCATATTGAGAATGGTCGGTTATGTCTGTTGCGATGTAAATCAAATTTGGATATTCCATTCCGCCGTGAACAAAATCTGCTTCCACCACTGATAAAGTTTTATATGGATATTTTCCTATTAAATTATTAAAAGTTGAAATTGCTTTGCCGGCTGTTTCTAGAGATTTTTCTGCATTTTCATCTGAAAAATAGTAGTATGAAATTGTTACATCATCAGTTTTTTGAGATATGACTTTAAATTTATCGCTGAGAACGATGGCAAAATCTCTTACTGAATTGGCTGACATCTTGTTTGTTGTTAAATTTTCTTGCGTTTGAGAGGATATAAGATTGCCTGTGCTTGCCATTTTATATTGTGAAGGAAATGTGATTGACACTTCATAATTTGCCATATCGGAGTAAAATGGGTCGCCGTTATAGTGATACAGATCTGTTTTAAAGTTTCCGTCTTCAAAAACGCAAGCAATAGGATAGAAATTGCCTAGATTTATAGTGTTATTACCATATCCAAAGCGGTGATTGACATTTGGCAAGGTTATTATGTAATCGATTTCAAGTTCAATTTTGTCGTTTGGATATAATTCTTTGGTTAAGTTAATTTGTAAAATATTTTCATCTTCGCCAGTTATCTGATAACTTGGGTTGTTGATATTATCTTCATCGTTTAATTTTAGCGAACAATTCATTCCTGCAACTTTTACAGCATTGATTTTTATGTTTCCGTAACTTTTGCCATTTGGATATGCCTTATGTTCGTTTGTCAAACTGACTGGCGAGATTTTAGCGCCTTCTCTAAAAGCGTTTGGATAAAGGTGAAATTTTATGCTATTCAGAGGCACATCGGCGCTGTTTAGATAGTTGACTTTTTGCTTTCCTTCGACCGTTTTATGTTCATCATCAAATGTTAAATTCAGCTCGTAATGGTTTAAATTTGCGTTTAAACTTGTTGAACTTGCACAGCCTGTAAATATGACGACAACAAGTGCAATTACAGAAATTACGCATAAAGCAATCATTATTTTGGCTATCAGTTTTTTAATCTTCATACTTAAACTCCTAAAAATATGTATATGTTAGTTAATTAGTTAAAATGAGAGTTAAAAAAGTAAAAAAATATTAAAAAATTTGCAAATCTATTTGGGCATTTTTGTTAATTGTAGTATTATCTAACAGGTTGATTGAAAACAATGTCAACAAAAATTTTATAGCAGGAGAAAATTATGGCAAAAAAGAAGTATGTTTACCTTTTTAGCGAGGGTAACGCCGACATGAGAAATCTTCTAGGTGGCAAAGGTGCTAACTTAGCAGAAATGACAAATATTGGTATGCCGGTTCCACAAGGTTTTACTGTTACAACTGAAGCTTGTGTTCGCTATTATGATGATGGAAAGAAACTTTCCGATGATGTTGTCAAAGAAATTATGGACCATTTGACAAAACTTGAAAAAATCACTGGCAAAAAATTTGGTGATAAGAAAAACCCACTTTTAGTTTCAGTAAGAAGTGGTGCAAGGGTTTCTATGCCTGGTATGATGGACACAATCCTTAATTTGGGTATCAACGACGATGTTGTTGAAGGCTTGGCAGAACTAACTGGAAATCCAAGGTTTGCTTACGATAGCTATCGTAGATTTATTCAAATGTTTTCAGATGTTGCTCTTGGTCTTGAAAAGTCAAAATTTGAAAAAATCATCGATAAAATGAAAGAAGAAAGAAAAGTTAAGTTAGACACTGAACTCACAGCAGAAGACTTAAAAGAAATGATTGCAAAATACAAAACTCTTTTCAAAAAAGAGATGGGTTATGATTTCCCACAAGACCCTAAAACACAACTTTTGGAAGCTGTTAAAGCAGTTTTCAGGTCTTGGGACAATCCAAGAGCAATTTATTATCGCCGTGTTAACGATATTCCTTCAAGTTGGGGAACTGCAGTTAACATTCAATCAATGGTATTTGGAAATATGGGCGAAAAGAGCGGAACAGGCGTTGCTTTCACTCGTAACCCTTCAACTGGCGAAAAGAAGCTTTATGGCGAATATCTTATGAACGCTCAAGGCGAAGATGTTGTTGCTGGTATTAGAACTCCAAATCCAATTTCAGACCTTGAAAAACAAGATAAAAAACTTTACAAACAATTTGCAGATATTGCAAACACACTTGAAAAACATTATAAAGATATGCAAGATATGGAATTTACTATTGAAAATGGCAAACTCTATATGCTTCAAACAAGAAATGGTAAAAGAACAGCAAAAGCCGCTCTTAAAATTGCAGTTGATTTAGTTAAAGAAAAAATGCTTACAGAAAAAGAAGCATTGATGAAACTTGACCCTAAACAATTAGATGCTCTTTTGCACCCACAATTCGATAACGCTGCACTTAAAAAAGCAAAAGTTATTGGAAAAGGTCTTCCTGCATCTCCAGGAGCAGGTTGCGGAGCAGTTGCTTTCACTGCTGAAAGAGCAGAAGAGATGGTTAAAGAAGGAACTAAAAAGGTTATTTTGGTTAGACTTGAAACATCTCCAGAAGATATCGAAGGAATGGCAGTTAGCCAAGGCATTTTAACAGCAAGAGGTGGTATGACTTCTCACGCTGCCGTTGTTGCTAGAGGAATGGGAACAGCTTGCGTTGCAGGCGTTGGCGAACTTGTTGTCGACGAAGCAAAGAAAGTGTTTACTCTTGGCGGAAAAACATTCAAAGAAGGAGATTATATCTCTATCGATGGTTCAACAGGAAACATTTATGGCGAAGAAGTAAAAACAGTTCCTGCATCACTTTCAGGCGATTTTGCAACAATTATGGAATGGGCAGATAAGTATAAAGCACTTGATGTTAGAACAAATGCAGACACTCCAAACGATGCTAGAACAGCATATAACTTTGGTGCGCACGGAATTGGCCTTTGCAGAACTGAACATATGTTCTTTGATGCAGATAGAATTCCAGCAGTTAGAGAAATGATTGTTTCAACAACTGTTGAAGAAAGGAAAAAAGCGCTTAAAAAATTATTGCCAATGCAAAAGAAAGACTTTATTGGCTTGTATAAAGAAATGAAAGGATATCCTGTTACAATTCGTTTCTTGGACCCACCTCTACACGAATTTTTGCCTCACGAAGATGCAGAAATCAAGGCTTTGGCAGCAGAAATGGGACTTCCATTTAAACGCTTAAAAGAAACTGTTGCTTCTCTTAAAGAAGTTAACCCAATGATGGGACACAGAGGTTTAAGACTTGCAATCACATATCCAGAAATTGCAGAAATGCAAACTCAAGCAGTTATCGAAGCTGCAATAACAGTTAAAAAGAAATACGGGTATGATATTAAACCTGAAATTATGATTCCTTTAACTTGCGATAGCAAAGAATTTAACTTTGTCCGCGATGTTGTTGCTAAAAAAGCAGATGAAATCATTGCAAAAGAGAAAGTTGAACTTCAATACAAGATAGGAACTATGATTGAAATTCCTCGTGCAGCATTAACAGCTGACGAAATTGCAAAAACAGCAGAATTCTTCTCATTTGGAACAAACGACTTAACACAAATGACTTATGGATTCAGCCGTGATGACGCTGGAAAATTCTTAGATTATTATTATGAAAGAAAAATCTTTGAATCAGACCCATTTGCAAGGATTGACCAAAATGGTGTTGGAAAACTTGTTGAAATGGCTGCAAAACTTGGAAAATCGGTTCGTCCAGACATCAAACTTGGAATTTGTGGCGAACACGGTGGTGACCCAAGTTCAGTTGATTTCTGCCATAGGGCAGGTTTGACTTATGTTTCTTGCTCACCATATAGAGTTCCAATCGCAAGACTTGCAGCAGCACAAGCAAACATTAAAAATCCAAGAAAATAATCAAATAAAAAACCTTAAACAAAATCGTTTAAGGTTTTTTTTATTCTATATCTGTTAATTTTGTTTGATAGATGTCAAAATCAGAAGTCATTTGGGAGTTTAGCCCTTTAATCATTAATGTTGTTGAGCCGCGTTGCTCCGTTTTGTTTGCAATTCCTTGTAAGAAATATGCAATGTAATCTATCGATTTTGTGAATGTTAATCTAATTTTTTGATATTCAATAGAAAAATCATTTAGGTGATTATGTCCGCAAAACATTGCTTTTGTGCTGCCTAATTCAACAGCTGTGTCAAAGAATGTTCCTCTTTCATCAGGTGCGCTTATATTTCCACCATTTTCGTTTGTCCAACCAAAATAATGTTTTACAGAAAGATTTCCATCGCGATATAAATTCCAAGCGATTTCATATTCTTTGAGTGGAACGTGGAAATAAGCAAAAGATAGAATTGTTTTGCCTTCACCAGCATTCATCTTTTCTATTTCATTTTTATACCAATTAGTTTGTTCTAATGAAATAGGGTTGTAGCCGCTTGTTTGCGTTGCTCCTGCATATTCTGCGTTGTCAAATAGGAAAATACTTGAATTAAAAGAATCGTCAGCATTATAAATGTTTATAACTTGATTGCCAAGACCTCCGATATTTTCAGGTCCGCGTTTGAATAAGCAATATTTATATTGTTCACTTTCCAACAAATCGCAAAGGGCACTTTTACCATAATCTGCCATATATTCAGCATCGTGATTGCCAAAGCACATTGTCCAAGGGGTTTGATATTTTTCCATTATATTAATGATAATTTTTAATGCTGAAAGATTGTCTGAACTGCCAGTCAACGCTGAGTTAGGATAGATAACATCGCCAGTTAAGACAATTAAATCTGGGTTGGCATTTTCAATAAGTTTGCAAACTGCTTGCATTGCTTTTCTATCTTTTTTTACTGACATAGCGCCATTTCCAAGGTGAATATCGCTAAGTTGTAGCACCTTTACATCGCGATTTTCGTTTAATTTTATTGCGATATTGTCATATTTATCGTTTTCTATAATCTCGACATTTGCAGGTTGATATTCTTTAGAAACCATATAGGAATAGTCTTCGTTATTTGGAGAACAGGCGGCAAAAAGCAAAGCCGCAAAGGCTATTAAGAATAAAATTAAAATATAACTTGTTATTTGTTTTGTTTTAGTTTTCAATTTTTCCTCTCAAAATTCATATTTATTTAAGTGGCTTTAAATTTGCTAAAAACTAACACTTATATAAATATATTAGCAAATAAAATTAAGTTTTGCAACATTTATTTAATGTTATATTTTATGTTTTTATTCACAATTCTATTATCTTTAACTCATCAAAAAATATTTGCATAGTATGGAATATGGAGTATATATGGATAAATTTTTAATTAAAGGCGGGAAAAAATTAAAAGGCTCTATTAAAGTTACGCCCGCTAAAAATGCTTACTTGCCAATCTTGGCAGGTTGTATTCTCTCTGAAAAGCCAATTATTTTGCACGATTGTCCAAATTACATAGATATCATTAATATGAACAAAATTCTTGCAAATTTAGGAGGGAATATAGATTTTAATGAAAAAAACTTGATTGTCGATTGTTCATCATTAAATTCTTCAAGTATACCGCACGATTTAGCGTCAGTTTTGCGTTCTTCAATATTTAGTTTAGGGTCTATTTTAGGAAGATTTAAACACGCAAAAGTTGCTTATCCAGGCGGTTGTGAAATTGGTGCTAGGCCGATAGATTTACATATAAAAGGATTAAAAGCACTCAATGTAAAGATTATTGATAAACACGGATATTTAACTTGCGATGGAAGAAATATGCGTGGAGCGAGAGTAAATTTGGATTTTCCAAGTGTTGGTGCGACTGAAAATATTATGCTAGCGGCAGTTTTAACAAAAGGTGAAACAGAAATAATCAATGCGGCAAAAGAACCTGAAATTATAGACTTAGCAAACTTTTTAAATTCGCTTGGTGCTAAAATTTCAGGCGCGGGCACAAGCACTATTAAAATTATTGGCGTTAAGAAACTCAATGGCGGAGAATATACGCCTATGCCAGACCGAATTATTGCTGGAACATACTTGATTGCGGGATTGATGACGGGTGGAAATATAGAAATAAAAAATTTTAGGGCGGAAGACAATATCGCATTGCTGGAAAAAGTTAAAAAAACTGCTTGCAATATCAAGTTAGAAAATGATATACTTACTTTGAGGTCGGAAGGTCGTTTGAAATCTATCAATAAGATAGAAACATCGCCTTATCCAGGTTTTCCAACGGATTTACAAGCACAATTTTTGGCTTTGCAATCCATTTCAAAAGGGACTTCAATGATTGTTGAAAATTTGTTTGAATCTAGGTTTAAACACGTTCCTGAACTTGTTAAAATGGGTGCAAAAATAACTGTTAAAGACAGAACAGCAGTTGTGCACGGTGTTGAAAAATTGTATGGTGCAGATGTCAATGCAACAGACTTGCGTGGCGGTGTTGCTTTGGTCTTGGCTGGGCTTGTTGCGGAAGGCTACACAACAGTTAACAACATCAAGCACATAGACCGTGGATATTATCATTTAGAAAACGAACTTTCTAATTTAGGGGCTGAAATTTCTAGAGTTTAAGATGAAGTTTTTGAAAAAACATAAAAAATTATTTATTATTTTAGGCGTTATACTTGCAATTCTTATAACGCTTATTGTCCTTATGTTCACATTGTTTTCTTTAAAAGAAGTTGAGATTGAGTTTGAAACAGGCAACAATAATTTAACAACAGAAATTCAACAACAAATAACGCAAGAAATTGATTTGGGCGGAACAGTTTTTTTCAAAGATAAAACTGAAATGATTAATAGAATTGAAAGTAAATATCCTTATGCAAAAGTAATCAATATTGAAACAATTTTGCCAAATAAATTTGTTATACATTTAGCTGAAAGGCAAGAAACTTATGCAATTTCATCGTTAAATAAAACTTGTGTTTTAGATAGCGAATTGAAAATTTTAAAAATGGAAGATGCTTCCTATATTTCCACAAATTCAAATGCTGTTTATATAAATTTGTTCGATTTGGAATTTAATATGTCTTCCTTTAAAGAAGGGCAATTTTTAAATTTGCAAGAATTGACAATTTCAAATGCTTCTTTAGGCAAGCAATCGCAAGAAACATTAAATGAAATGTTAAATTGCTTTCATATCAATAACAGAAGTTTAATGGATTTAAAGGCGTTTGCTAAGGAAATACATTTTGAAACATACACAGATTATAGAACGGGCGAAATTGCCTTAAAAGCAAGAATTGTAGACTTTAATGATTTTGAAATATCTATATTATGTCCAACAGAGCATTTAGAAAGTAAAATTTCTAATATGCTATATGCTTATGAAAAAGTTGTTACAGAAAATCCAGAAAAACTAAACACTCATAAGATGACTGTTTATACAAATTCAAAGGGAGAAGATTTAGTGATAATTGAACAAAAGGCCTGAATTTGTATTGCAAATTTTGCCTTGTTGAGTTATGATAATAATATATGAATAAATATTATAAAATCCTTGGCGTAACTGAAGAAAACACCAAAGATGAAATCAAAAGTGCATATAGAAATTTATTAAAAAAATATCACCCAGACACTTATCCAGGCGATAAGAATTTTGCAGTTAAAAAAACATCTGAAATAAATGTTGCCTACGCTCAAGTGCTTGCAGATTTGGAAAAAATAGGTGCAGCAAGGCCTAAAAAAGAAGCAACAAGGCGTAAGGAAACCATAAAGCCTAAAAAAGAAGAAGTTAAGACAAAGGTTCGTCCAGAAACTTTTGCGGAAGAACAACAAAAGGATAATCAGAAAAAGAGCTTTAAAAACATCTTTGAAAAATATGAAAAAAGCAAAGCGGATTTAGAAAAATATGCAAATCAAACGGCTGAAAATGCTGAATCGAACATTGCAGAACTTTTTAAGACGGAAGAAGAGAAAAAAAGCGAGAAAAAATCTAAGCGCGCGCTAGATGCGTTGATTATTTCTTTAAGCATTCTTACAATTATTATGATTTTATTATTTATATTTTTGTAAAATCAATCGTTAATTCCTTTGAAAAAAATTTTTTGTATGATATGATACTAACTGGTTTGTTGCTAAACAAACTATGGAGATTGTTGTGAATTATAATTTAGATGAACAAGCAATAATATTTTTTACCGCCTTTGATTTATCATATAAAAAGCAACAAGAGATTTTTTCTTTAACAGAAAAATTGTCTGATTTATTGACAAATTTTAACAACTATTCAACCCAAATTGAAAGATATATAAATGACAAGGCCATTTTTGATGATATATGCCAAAAGTTATCAAATGGCTTTTTGTCTTCATACATAAATAATTTGAATAACGAAGAAATTGTTTGCTTAACAATTTGCTCAACTGGCTATCCAAATAGTTTAAAAGAAATAGACCAGCCACCATATATATTGTTTTGCAAAGGAGATATCTCACTTTTAAACACTGACGGAATCGCCATTGTTGGAACAAGAACTCCAACAAGTTATGGCAAAATCGTTACAGAACAATTTGCCAAGGGCTTAGTGCTTAATGACTTTACAATTATTAGCGGAATGGCCGCTGGAGTGGACACAGTCGCACATAAAACAGCGCTTGATAATAATGGAAAGACCATTGCCGTTTTGGGAAGCGGATTTGAATACATTTATCCAGCATTCAACAAAGAACTTTCTAGGAAAATTGTCCAAGAAGGGCTTTTAATCACGGAATACAAACCTTCAACAAAACCTGCGTTATATACCTTTCCTTTTAGGAATAGAATTATAGCGGGGTTGTCAAAAGGCGTCTTGATAACCGAAGCAGGCGAGAAAAGTGGCGCATTGCATACAAAAGAATATGCGCTTGAAATGGGAAAAGAAATTTTTGTTGTTCCAGGCAATATTAATAGTGCGATGAGCAAAGGAACAAACAGATTGATTAGAAGCTTGCAAGGTGCTTGCGTGCTTGGCTATGAAGATATAGTTTCAAAATTTAAAAATGATGTTGTAACAGTTAAAAAGCCAAAATTAAATGTTCAAGTATCGCTTGAAGAACAAATGATATTAGATGCGTTAAAATTGGAAGGTAAAACTGTTGAACAATTACAAGAAATAACAAATTTGCCTACAAGTAAATTAAATTCTTGCTTGACAATTTTTGAAATCAAGGGTATAGTCAAAAAACTGCCAGGCAACAGAATAGAGTTAATTTAAGGAGATAAGATGAAATTAGTAGTTATAGAAGGTCCAGGTAAAAGAGAAACATTAAAGAAATATCTTGGTGAAGGCTATGAAGTTTTTGCTACAAAAGGTCACGTTCGTGATTTGCCAATAAAGGAATTTGGATTAGATTTAAAAACTATAACTCCAACTTATGAGGTTATGCCAGACAAAGTTGAAGTTGTAAATGAACTCAAAAAGAAAGCAAAAAAGGCAGATGAAGTGTTGCTTGCGACCGACCCTGATAGAGAAGGTGAAGCAATTTCTTGGCATATTGCATATTTGCTTGGCTTAGACCCAAATTCGAAATGCAGAATTGAATTCAATGAAATTTCTAAAAAAGCAGTTACAGAAGCGTTGAAAAAGCCAAGGATTATCAATCTTGACCTTGTAAACGCACAACAAACAAGAAGAATGTTGGACAGAATTGTGGGTTATAAAATTTCTCCGCTCATCTGCAAGCGTATAAAGCCAAAACTTAGCGCAGGACGCGTTCAATCAGTCGCTTTGAAACTTGTTGTTGATAGAGAAAGAGAAATAAAAGCGTTTGTTCCAGAAGAATATTGGAATATATCTGCCGAACTTGAAAAGAATGCTGACAAATTCAAATTTAAAGCAGCGTTAAATTCAAAAGATGGCAAAAAAATTAAAGTAAATAATGCCGAAGAAACTGAAGCAATTAAATCAGACTTGAAAGATGCAACTTACATTGTTTCAAATATCAAAAAATCTACAACTAAATCTCACGCACCAGCACCTTTTACAACAAGTACTATGCAACAAGATGCTTTGAACAAGTTAGGAATGAACCTTAAAAAGACATCTGCTTGCGCTCAACAACTCTATGAAGGTGTTGAAATTGAGGGCGAAGGCAAAGTTGCTTTGATTACTTATATCAGGTCGGATAGCACTCGTGTTTCACCAGATGCACAAGCAAGTGCGATTGAGTTTATCAAAAAAGAATATGGAGAAAATTACGCTCCTGAAAAGCCAAATATTTATAAATCAAAAGATAACGCTCAAGATGCCCACGAAGCGATAAGGCCTATTTCTATAACAAGAACGCCGGCATCTGTTATGTCATCTCTTTCACAAGATAATTTTAAATTGTATAAACTTATCTATGAACGCTTTTTGGCAAGTCAAATGTCAGATGCAATTTATAACAATGTAAATGTGGACATTAAAGCAAACGATTATGGCTTTAAAGCAGTAGGAAAGACAGTTGAATTTCCAGGTTTCACTGCCGTTTATAAAAATTATACAGAAGAAAAGGAAGATACAAGCAAAATTCCACCTTTAACAATAGGTGAAGTTGTTGATTGCAAAAAGCTTGTAACAGAACAAAAATTCACTAAGCCACCAGCAAGGTTTACAGAAGCAAGTTTAGTTAAAGAAATGGAAGAAAAGGGCATAGGCAGGCCAGCAACTTATGCTGCAACAATCACAACTATTGCAACGCGCAATTATGTAGCCCACGAAGGCAAATATCTTGTTCCAACTGAACTTGGCATTGCTGTAACTGACTATCTTGAAAAGTTCTTCAAACAAGTTATAAATGTTAAATTTACAGCGGATATGGAAACAAAACTTGACGAAATTGCTGAAAATGGCAAGAAGTGGGAAGATGTTGTTGAAAGTTTCTGGAACAGTTTTTCAGGATTGCTAACTAAAGCAGGAGCAAACTATGAAAAGGTTAAGGTTGCACCACAAGAAACAGATGTAATTTGCGACAAATGTGGCCATAAAATGGTGATTAGGGAAGGAAGATATGGAAAATTTTTAGGTTGTTCTAATTTCCCAAATTGCAACAACATTATGAAATTAGAAAAAGATTCAGGCAAGAAATTTGAGCCAAAAGTTGTTGGAAAATGCCCAGAATGTGGGAAAGATGTTGTTGTAAAACGCTCTAAAAATGGCAAAATTTATTATGGTTGCTCAGGTTTTCCAGATTGCAAGTATTACACTTGGACAAATCCTGCAAAAGACCAACAATAATTTATAATAAATCCATCGTTTTGGTGGATTTTTTATTTATGTATAATAAATTATTTTGAAAATCATAAAATTTGTGCTATATAGAAAATATATGGTAGTAAGCGATTCAGAAAAAATTAAAATTTTAGATTTTATTGCTTGTTGTGATGATTTTACAAATGGCAAGTTTTTGCTTGTTGATAGCAAAATAAACAATTTGCTAAAAAAAATAGGCGAAAGCGACGCCCTTTACAACCTTTTTCAAGAAGTTTTAACAAATTATAACTTTGAAAAAGAATTTTCTCACGCACAAATCAAATTTATTGGCAAACCAGCAAAATTTGAAATGCCTTCTGAACCATATAAAATTTTGCCACTTGTATTTTGTATGCTTGTTAAAATTCAAGATAAAAGTTTAGATTTTCCAACCTTTTTAAAAACATATTTTTCAGGCGGAAATGACGAATTAATAGAATTTTCAAAGCAGGTGATTGTTCCATTTAGAAATATCATAGCAGCAGTTTTTGAAGTGCCAGTGGATAGCAAAGTGGAGCAGGTTAATTTGCAAGAAGATAACAGCGCACAATCTAGGTTGAATTTGCCTAAAAAAGAGATAGTTGAACAAAAGGACGAAAATATGAATAAAGAATTTCAAATTAACGATGAATCTGAAGAAGAATATGAAGAAATGGATTTGACTTCATATTTTGAAGAAATTAAAAAACTAATCAATGATATGATGACAGAAATTGATTATATGCCACGCTTAAAAAAAGAAATTAAGGAAGATGCATACTTAATATTAGATGCAATGGTTGCTGCTTGCGATATGCAAGATTTAAAAATTTTAAATGGATTAATTGCTGGGTTTGAATATATTGCTCCATCAATTAAAAGCATCAAATTTTTGTATAAAGAATTAAAAAAAGTTTTGCTTGATATGTATGAACAATTAGTTTAAAAAAAATCGCCGATTGGCGATTTTTTAATATTCCGCTAATGTTGCAATTCCAACTGAGCCTATTCCAACGTGAACGCCGAACATAGGGCTGACTGCAAATTTTGCAATTTTTATCTTTGGAAACTTTGCAGATAATTTATTGAAAAGCATAGGTAAATTGGTTTCTTCATAAATAAAGCAGGCAGCAATTTTTTTGATTTTTTTAGGAAGCATAGAAATTGCATCAACAATCGCTTTTGCTAAGCCCAAAGTTTTTTTGGTTACAGAAATTTCATTGTTTTTAAATAAAAAGATTGGTTTTATTTTTAATACATCTAAAATTGTTGCGGAAAGTTTGCCTATTCTTCCACCACGCTTTAAATATTCCATTGTTGAAGGAACAAATTGAATTTGTAAATTTTCTTTTATTTTTGGAGCGATTTCAGCAAGCTCTTCAAAGGTTTTGCCTTCGCGCGCTAAATCAATCATCTCTTCAAGCATCATAACAGAACAAGCACAAACAGCGCCAGTGTCTATTGCTTTGATTTTTTTGCCTTCAAAATTTGAAACGGCCAAGTTTGCAGAATTAATAGTTCCCGAAAGATATTCTGCGATGGTCAAAATAAAAATTTCAGCGTCTTTATCTTCTTGATAAATTTCTTCTATTGCGTCAATAAAAGCTTGTGGGCTAGGTTGACTTGAAGTTGGGAAGTTTTTTGATGTTTTGATTTTTTCATAGAAAGCGTCCCATTCATCGTGAAAGCCTTCTTCCGTTGTTTCTCCATCAAGCATCATTTTAAGTTTTACAACTTTAATTTTGTTTTCTTCAGCGAACTCCCTTGTAATTCCAAATGTGGAATCGACAATAAATCTAATCATAATGAACCTCTTACTGTATATAGTCAAAATTATTATATTTTAAAATTAAATAATAATTACCTAGATATTAAATTAAAAGTTTGTAAATGTCAAACATTTATTTTGACATTTATAAAATAATTTGATAAAATACCAGCAGTTTTTAAATTAAAAAGGCAGAATTATGGAAGAAAAAATAAAAGAATTAAAAAAACTTGCAGAAAGCGAAATTCAAAATGTTACAAACCTTGAAGAATTGAATGCTTATAGGCTAAAATTTTCTGGAAAACAAGGCTTATTAACAGAAATTATGCGTGGAATGCGTGATGTGCCACAAGAGAAAAGAGCAGAAATTGGGGCACTTGTCAATGATGTTAGAACTTTTGTTGAAAATTCAATAAAATCTCTTGAAGAAAAGTTGAACGAACAAAAATTGAACGAAAAATTGGCCAACGAAAAAATTGATATTACTGAACCTAGCAAAGCAGGTGAATATGGTGCTATTCACCCACTTTATAAAACATTTAACAAGTTGATTGATGCTTGCGTGGAACTTGGCTTTGAAGTTGTAACTGGTCCAGAAGTCGAAGTTGATAAATATAATTTTGAGAAGTTGAACGTTCCAAAAGACCACCCAGCAAGGGATATGCAAGACACATTTTATATTACAGACGATATTCTTTTAAGAACGCAAACTTCAAGCGTTCAAGCGCGCGTTATGGAAAGCAAAAAGCCACCAATCAAAATCGTAAGCCCAGGAAGGACATATAGGGTGGATAATGATGCTACACACTCACCAGTTTTCCATCAATTTGAAGGGCTTGTAATTGATAAAAATGTTTCTATGTTAGATTTAAAAATGACATTGAATAAACTTATAAAAATCTTGTTTGGCGAGAACACAGAAACAAGGTTTAGACCTTCTTTCTTCCCTTTCACAGAGCCAAGTGTAGAAGTTGATGTTACTTGTCCATATTGTGGCGGAAAAGGTTGCAATTTGTGCAAACACTCAGGCTTTATTGAACTATTAGGCGCGGGAATGGTCAACCCAAAAGTGCTTGATGGTTGCGGCATAGACTCAAAAGTATATTCAGGCTTTGCGTTTGGTCAAGGCGTTGATAGGCTTTGTATGGTTATGGATAAAATTCCAGATATGAGAATGCTTTTTGAAAGTGATATGCGTTTCTTAAATCAAGTTAAATAGTTTTATGATAAATATTGGAGATAAAAATGAAAATTTCGTTGAATTGGTTAAATGATTATATAGATTTAAAAGAGATAAAAGTCCCAAATTCAGATGGCTCTAAAAAACAACTTGCAGAATATATTGCAGATAAATTAACAGGTGTTGGCTTTGAAGTTGAAGAAATAATCAATCTTGGCTATCATTTGGAACACGTTGTTGTTGGAAAAATAGAAAAAATCGTTAAACACCCAGAAGCGGATAGGCTTTATGTTTGTCAAGTAAACATTGGCGATAAAAATGTTCAAATTATTACAAGCGCAACAAATATAAGCGAAGGCGATTTGGTCCCTGTTTCTCTTGAAGGAGCACACCTTGCTAATGGAATAGATATCAAAGTTTCAAAGATGCGTGGCGTTGTCTCTGAAGGAATGTTTTGTTCTGGAGAAGAACTTGGAATTACAGACAACTTGTATGATGGCGCATCAATTAATGGAATTTTAATTTTTAAAGATAATTTTGTTCCAGGAATGCCTGTAAGCGAAGCATTGATGCTTGACGATTATGTTTTAGATGTTGCAATCACAGCAAATAGGCCAGATTGTATGAGCGTTTTAGGCATAGCAAGGGAAGTTAGTGCTATTTTTGCTATTCCAGTTAAAGAACAAAATTTAACATATAATTGCAAAGGCGGAGATGTTAATAACTTCGTTTCAGTTGAAGTTAAAGATTATGAACTTTGCCCAAGATATATTGCAACAGCAGTTGAAAATATCAAAATTGAAAAAAGTCCACTTTGGATAAGAGCAAGATTATTTGCTGTTGGAATACACGCAATAAACAATATTGTTGATATAACAAACTATGTTTTAACAGATATTGGTCAACCAATGCACGCTTTTGACCAAAAATATTTAAGCGGACATAAAATTATCGTTCGCACTGCAAAAGATGATGAAAAAATCGCAGTTTTAAATGGAAATACTTATGAACTTACAAGCAACAATTTAGTCATTGCTGATGCTGAAAAACCTTGCGTTATTGCAGGCGTTATTGGCGGGCTTAATTCTTGCATTACTGATGACACAAAAACAACAATCTTTGAAGCAGCAGTTTTTGAACGCGCTCAAATCAGAAAAACAAGCAGATATTTTGGTGTCAGAACAGATTCTTCTGCAAGATTTGAAAAGGGTGTTGACTTGTCTAGCCCAATGCTTGGAATGCAAAAAGCACTTTCAATGATTGATGAATTAAAATGTGGAGATATAATTTGTGGAATGATAGATTGCAAACAATCTCCAGTTGAAAACAAACTTGTTAAAGTTTCTAAAAACAAGATTGATAAAATTCTTGGAATTACAGTTAAAGAAGAAGACATTAAAACAATTTTAAATGGTCTTGGAATAAAAGTTGCTTTTGATGGCGATATTTTAACCTTAGAAGTCCCACCATATAGATTTGACATTGAAAATGCAAACGATGTCGCTGAAGAAATTATCAGAATGTATGGCTACGATGTCTATAATTCAATCGAAGCACCTTTGTTTGAAAATTTGACAATTACACAAGGCAAGCAAAATGATATTTTAGATTTGCAAAGGAAATTTAAAGACTTTTTAGTAACAAGAAATTTCAATGAAATTTTAAGTTATTCCTTAGTTCCAGAAAATGCTGTCAAAAGCCTTCAACTTGTAGATTTCCCAGAAAATTCACCAATAAAATTGGCAAATCCAATCAGTGAAGAACTTGGAACTTTAAGAACAACGATGGCACATTCGTTGTTTAGCAATATTGCCTATAACATAAAAAGAAACAATCACGATTTCAAAATTATGGAAGCGGGAAGAGTGTATTTGACTAAAAATTTGCCTTTGACAGAGCAACCACTTGAAAAAAATATGTTTGCTTTTGCAAGCGTTTGTCCTTCAGATGATTTCTATACATTTAAAGGCTTGATTGAAGTGCTTTTGAAAGAATTTGATGCAAAGCTAGCATTAAATTATTCAAAAAGACCATATTTGCACCCAGGAATCAGCGCAGATTTAACCCTTGAAGATGGCGCGTTGATAGCAAGTTTTGGAAAGGTTCATCCAAAGGTTGCAGCAAATTATGAAATTCCTGAAAACACTTATTTTGCAGAATTGAATTGTGATGAAATCGTAAAACTTTGTGAAAAGCAATTTAAAGTCAAAAAGATTTCAAAATTCCCTATTGTTGAAAGAGATTTAGCCTTAGTTGCAGATGAAAATGTAACAGCAAGAGAAATCCAACAAATTATTGAACAAACTATGGGTAAAAACTTCTATTCTTGCACATTATTTGATATCTATCGCGGAAAAAATCTTGAAGGTAAGAAGAGCTTGGCGTTCAATTTGAAATTCTTAAGCGATGAAAAGACTTTAACTGACGAAGAAATCAATCATATAATCAATAAGATATTGAAAAGACTTTCAGAAAATTTAAAAGTTAATTTGAGATAATAAAATGATATTTTTAGATAATGCAAGCACAACAAAACTTTGCGAAACAGCAAAGAATACATTATTAGAAGAAGCAGACAATTTTTATAACGCATCTGCTTCTTATTCTGTTGCATTGGAAAATAAAAAGAAGATAGATAATGCAAAAAAAGACATTTGTAGTTGCTTGCATATTGATTATAAAGAAAACTTGATATTCACAGCATCTGCAACTGAAGCAAACAATTTGGCAATTTTTGGAAGTGCTAAAAAGGGCGATGAGCAATATATCTTTTCGTCTGGAGAGCACTTATGCGTTTACAACTGCGCTGAAGAGCTTAAAAATCGCGGCTGCAACGTAAAATTTGTTCCGCTAACAGATGAAGGCGTTGTTGATTTAGACGCTTTAAAATCGATTTTAGAGGCTCCTACAGCGTTTTTGTCCTGCATTCACGTAAGCAACGAAACTGGGGCAATCAATGATATACAAAAAATAGGCGAAATTTTGAAATCAAAATGGAAAAATGCAATTTTTCATTGTGATGGCGTTCAAGCATTTGGCAAAATTGATGTCAATTTGAGCGCGTTAAAAAATGTAGATTTGTATACAATATCCGCTCATAAAATAGGTGGACCAAAAGGAATAGGGGCGTTATTCGTTAGGAATAAAGCAAAGTTGAAGCCTTATGTATTTGGCGGGGGCCAAGAATATGGTTTGCGTTCTGGAACGGAAAATCTTCAATCAATTATGGCATTTGCGGCAACAAGTAAACAAAAGTTTAAAGATATATCACAAAATTATGAGTATGTTTTAAATTTGAACAAGCATTTTATCGGAGAAATTCAAAAATTTAAAGATGATAGAATAAAGATAAATTCCAAAAATGGCTCTCCATATATAATAAGCCTTTCATTCCCAGGAGTTAAGGGTGAAACTTTAGTTAGAATGTGTGACGATGATGGCTTGCTTGTTGGAACGGGCAGTGCTTGCTCATCAAAGAAGGCTGCATTAAATAGAATATTGCTTGCAATGAATAAATCAAAGCCTGAGATTGAAGGAGCAATTCGAATAAGTTTTTCAAAAGACAACACTTTGGAAGAAGTGGAGTTGGCTGCGAAAATTCTTGTTGAAAATTATCATAAACTTGTTTCAATGTTATCATAAACTTTTTGAATAATTTTTTATTAAAATATTAAACTAACTTTTGATTAAGAGTTAGTTTTTTGTTTTTAAAAAATTAATTTTAATGTTTGGAGGTACTATGAAAAAGTGGAACATCGCAATATGTTGTGTACTATGTTGCATATTATCACTAATATCTTGTTTTGATATGGGGCAAGTTAGTGCGGAAGGCGAAGATTTACAAATAGATGCTAAATCTAGTTTGTTGATGGATTTTGATTCTGGGACTATTCTTTATGAAGATAATGCCGATGAAAAAGTCCCAGTGGCAAGCATAGTAAAACTTATGACTGTGTTAATTACAATGGAAGAAATTGAAGCGGGCAATTTATCGCTCGATGAAAAATTGACAACAACTGAAAATGCTTCCGGAATGGGTGGAAGTCAAGTGTTTATTGACCCTTATGTTGAATATACAGTCGATGAAATGTTAAAGAGCGTGATTGTTGCATCGGCAAATGATGCCAGCGTTGCACTTGCAGAAAAAATTGCAGGGTCGGAACAAACTTTTGTTTCAAGAATGAACAAAAGAGCGCAAGAACTAGGCTTAAAAGACACAATTTATGTCAATGCAAGCGGTTTGCCAGAGCCTAATCAATATTCAACCGCACGCGATGTTGCAAAACTTTTCAGAGAAGTTATCAAACATAAATTGTATTTCGAATATAGCACAATTTGGATGGATAATTTAACTCACCCTTCAGGCAGAAAAACTGAAGTAGTAAATACTAACAAATTGATTAGATATTTTAAAGGCTGCGATGCTGGAAAAACGGGCTCAACAGACGAAGCGGGTTATTGCTTAGTTGCAACAGCTGAAAAGGGCAATATGAGATTGATTTCCGTAGTTTTAGGGGCAACAACATCAACGGCAAGATTTAATGAAAGTTCCAAACTTTTAAATTATGGATTTAGCAATTTTGAAAACAAACAAATTATTGATGTTTGCGAAAGTGTTGGGGAAATTAAACTATTAAAGAGCAAAACAGAAAGCGTTAAAGCCTATGCAAGCGACAATTATTATGTGATAACAAGAAAAGGAGAGCAATCTTCTTATGAAATATCTCTTGAAATGATTGATAAATTGAAAGCGCCAGTTCATAAAGGAGATAAAGTTGGAGAAATTAAGATTATTAAAGATGGCGCAGTG
>ULTC01005531.1_pt1 | contig 23887 bp, 23 predicted proteins | sample 1957091 | NCBI WGS metagenome assembly ULTC01 (sample SAMEA4835720, study PRJEB28245) | human gut metagenome | biome: gut microbiome; material: fecal sample | place: Denmark | collected 2008 | reverse complement strand
GGTTGACACATTAGATGTTGTCATCTTAGAAGATATTGAAACTATAAGATACAGCGATAGTTTGAAAGAAATTATTTCAAGATGGTAAAAAAAAGAAGCCTTTAGTCTAGGGTATTTGAAACTAGCCAAATAATTAACACTCTAACTTGAAAAAGTTAGAGTGTTTTTTTATTCTCTCTTAACCAGAAAATAAAACGGATATTATTTCGTTGTCATAGGTTGTCATTGTTATATTAATATTTACAATTGCTAGACATACTTTTTAACCTTGACAACAAAGAATATCAATTTAAACTAAAAAACAAAGAGAAAAAAAGAGAAAGAGTGTTGTGCGTTTGTTCTGCCAGCACACACTCTTTCTTCTAACCTAGTTTATTTGTTGTGTGCTTGTCTGTTCGAGCGAAGCGAGAACACTTGTATCAAGACAAGCACACATTTAACTGCCATTTTCTAATTCAATACACGATCTATTCCTATTGAACTAATTTTTTTGTGTTCGATATATTCTACTGCTTCTTTCAAAATTGTTTTGCCCAGTTTTCTTATTTGTTCACTATCTTTAATTAAAAGATTTAGCAATTCTTTCTCTTGATGAGTTGAAAAAATGTAATATCCTATCAAATTAAATGCACCATAAGCATTTCTTTCTGGATTAGATAAACTACTCAGATTGAAATCAATAGGTAATTCTAATGTTTGTAAAATTTGTTTTATATCCTTTGGACATTTATCTAAATAGTTTGCATAAGCCTCATCAAACCAACATATTCTCTTAATGTTATATTTATCATAGATATATTTATTAAAATATGAATGCACTGTTTCGTGTAGTAAAGTATATCTCATTCTATTTAACTGATAATCATTATTCTTGTCTATATAAACTTGTATTCCATTATTATAAAAACAACCCCTTATCCAATTTGGTATTTCTTTTCTTGTTGAATATTGCTTTATGTATTTAACGAAATCTTCTCTTATATCAAAAAATTTTGCATTTAATTTTAGGCTTTCCTTTGTTTTAAAGAGTGTTTTAAGTTTTTCAATACTATCCATAGCATTTTTAACTGAAACTTGCGTAAAATTTTCTAAATCTATTGGATATTCTATTTTAAAACTATCATTTTCAAATATTTTATATTCTGTCATTTTTTTCTCCCAATATTTATTAAATCATAATTATAAATAAAAAGCAATTAATAAAAAACGATGTTAGTCTTTAATTTTTTAGACAATACAAAACTACAAAATAATTTTTTGTTAAATCGCAAGTTTCAAAATACTTTAACCTTAAATAAGGCTTTTTTTATGAGATTTTAAAAATTTTGCCAGGCTGAGTTGTTGCAACATCAATTCGAATATTTACGCCTTCTTGAATGCCAAGATTTTTAAGATAGTTGCAAACTTCATTATATGCTAAATCTGGTCGATTATTTTCCTTGCTTAGGTGAGATAAAACGACTTGTTTAACACCATTTTGCGCTAAATATGAAATTGCGCGTGCACTTTCTAAATTGGAAAGATGGCCGTGAGTAGAAAAAATTCTATTTTTCAGCATTGCTGTGTAATTTGGGTTATTCCTTAATAAATTCACATTGTGATTAGATTCCAAATAAACTAATTGGCTGTTTGCAAGTTGTTTGAGAATATTATCGTCAATTTTGCCCAAGTCTGTTGCAATGCTAATCTTATGCGTGCCGCAAACAAGGGAATAACCAACGCAACAAGATGCGTCGTGTGGGACTTTAAACGCTGTGACTGTTATATCTTTTATCTCAAAAGGGCATTCTGAAAAACTCCATTTTTGAGTTGATATAAGCCTTGAAATTTTATTGTTTATTGCTGACCAACCGTCAATATGGGCATAAACTCTTGTTTTATATTTGCTTGCAAAAACATCTAATCCTTTGATATGGTCGGAATGTTCGTGAGTGATTAAAATAGCGTCAATTTGGTCGCCTTGAACGCCTAAAAGTGCCAATCGTTTTTCCGTTTCTTTGCAAGAAAGACCTATGTCAATTAAAATTTTGGCATTTTCACTTTCTATATATGTTAAATTTCCGTCGCTTCCTGATGATAAATTTACTGCTCGCATATTTCATATAATAGCAAAAATTTACAAAAAACACAATATAACTTTTGCATTTTTATAAAATTCATTATATAATAAGCAAAGTAGGAGTTGATTTTGCTTAAATTACTTACTAATCCAGGTTTTTATATTTTTAATTTGCACGTTGCTTGGTATGGGGTGCTAATTGCCACTGGTATGCTCGTTGCAATTTTGTTTTGCTGTTTTTTTGCAAAAAAGCGCGGATTGAAATCTGATGATTTCACTTTGGTTGCGTTGTTTGTAATCCCTTTAGCCGTCATTGGTGCAAGGCTATATTATATCGCTTTTTCAGGAAGGGCTTGGTCATTTGTTGAAGCCATAAAAATTTGGGAAGGCGGAATGGCAATTTATGGTGGAGTAATTGGGGGTGCGCTTGGCGTTTTAATTGCTTCTCTTATCAAAAAGAAAAACTTTTTTGATTATGCCGATGTTATCGCACCTGGCTTGATTCTTGCTCAAAGCATTGGCCGCTGGGGCAATTTTATCAATCAAGAAGCGTATGGTTGGGCTGTGGAAAATCCAAATTTGCAAGGTTTTCCATTTTCAGTATATATTGAACGTTGCGTTCAAGAAGGCTGCACGTGTGGGGGAAGTGGCTGGCATTTAGCAACATTTTTCTTTGAAAGTTATTTGAATCTAATAGGCTTTTGCGTTCTGCTTTTGTTATTGCTATACACAAAAAAGCGCGGAACGGTTGTTGCAGGGTATTTTATTTGGTATGGCGTAGTTAGGGCGATTGTAGAAACATTTAGAACGGACGCGTTGTTTATTGGCAATTCAACCCTTAGAGTTTCTCAACTATTAAGCATAGTTTTGATATTCGTTGGCTTGTTTATGTTGTTTTATATTTATTTGCTTCCAAAAATTAAAGAAAAAATAAAGCAAAAAAAGTCATTCGAATAATTGACAAAGTTAATTTTTTTTGATAATATGACAAAGATTTTTGTAGGTGGGTAGTTCAATTGGTAGAGCAGCGGTCTCCAAAACCGCCTGTTGCAGGTTCGAGTCCTGTCCCGCCTGCCAAGATTATTTAATCTTTTCGACGAGAAAAGATTTTTTTATTTTTCTCAAATCAATTAACATTATTGTAAAAAAATCGCTGAAGAAGTCTAGCGATTTTTATGTAAAAGTGCCTTGATTTTCCACTTCTTTTCTTATTGTTTCAAGGGCTTTGGTTTCTAGCCTGGAAATATATGAACGTGAAATTCCCAATTTTTTCGCGACTTCGCGTTGTGGAAGTGCAGGGCAGTTTTCTAATCCATAACGATATTTAATTATTTCATATTCTCTGTCAGGCAAAACTCTTTTAATAAGTGCGGACATTTTCTCGGATAAGATATTGCTTTCAACAACATCTTCAACTTCTCCTTCAATGGTCGGAATTATGTCCATAAGCTCGATATCATTGCCGTCTTTATCTTCTCCTAAACATTCTTGCAAAGACATTGTTTGTTTGTGCTTTTTGCTTACCCTTATTAACATTAATATTTCGTTTTCAATACAGCGAGCAGCGTATGTGGAAAGTTGAGTTCCTTTGCCATATTCAAAGGAATTTATCGCTTTGATAAGCCCGATAGAGCCTACAGAAATCAAATCGTCTGCTTCTCCTGCGCCTGAATATTTTTTAACGATGTGGGCTACCAATCGAAGGTTATGGCTAATTAAAATGTCCTTTGCCTTTTTATCTCCAGCTTTAAAGGCTTCAAAATATTTTTTTTCATCTTCGGGAGAAAGTGGCTTTGGAAAGCCTGAAGCGGTGTTTACAAAAGAAGAAAAGAGCAAAATTTTATGCATAAAGGAAATAAAATTTTCAAAAATCATATAAACCTCATTTAATGTTTTTGTAAAATTTGGAAATTTTGACAAAAACAAGCGAAAAATTAACAGTTTGGAAATGGGCGTTTACAAACTTGTTTTTTTGTATTTATATGATTTATGTTGTCGAAATTTGACAAAATAGATAAAATTTTTATTGACAGAGTGAAAATATTTGTATAATTTTGTCAATTTTTGTCAAAACAGATTGTAAAATTGCAAAAATAAATTATTATAAAATTAGTAGTTATTTTTTTACAAAAATGCTAAAGTATGTTAAAATTAAAATATATGGAAAAGAAAATTTTATTAGAAAAAAATTTAATTGTTGTAGGGCTGTCTAACGAATTCGTTCGTTTTATTTCTTCTCGTTTAGCGGAGAAATTGAATTTTTATTATTTAGATGTAGATAATTTGCTGGACTACACTTTGATGGACAGGATTAAGATGAACGAAGTTTGTGGAGCAAAATATCTTGACGAACAGGAAAAGAAAGTTATTAAAAGTCTAAATGATTATGAAAAAACGGTGATGTCTATAAAAATAGACACTTTTATTGCTAACTTAAAATCCATATCTTCTGATAACATAAAAGTCTATGCATCGTTTAATAAGTCAAATTTAAAAGATGTAAATCAACTTTTAAAACCAGAATTTGAAACGGAAATAGTTCTAAATGAACTGACTTTTAATGAAGAAGATAAATTTTTGAAAAAAAATTGTGATATAGTGATAAATTGTGATATAAATAATATTGATGCTTGTTTGGAAGAATTAATTAACAAGTTTAATTAATTTTTAAGGAGTTATATTGTGAAAATTGATAATAAAAGTATAAATGTTGCTAGATGTATCGCTAGTGAAACAATTTCTAATGCTGGGTCAGGTCATACAGGAGTAGCATTGAGTGCAGCCACAATCTTATATGCACTTTTTAAAGATCACTATGTTTTTAGCACTAATGACAATTTGTTTTTGAATAGAGATAGGTTTGTTTTGTCCGCTGGGCACGCTTCAGCGTTGTATTATACGCTTGAACATATGTTTGGCTATGACATCTCCTTAGATGATTTGATGAATTATAGGAAGTATGACAGCAAAACTCCAGGACATCCAGAGTTTGGCAATACACCAGGGGTAGAAACAACAACTGGACCTTTGGGAGAAGGCATTGCAAATGCAGTGGGTATGGCAATAGCAGAAACAATGTTGGCAGAGCGTTTCAATGTTTTGGACGACCCTATTTTTTCAAATTATACCTATGTGTTTGCAGGAGATGGCTGCTTGATGGAAGGCGTTGCTTTGGAAGCAATTAGCCTAGCAGGAATGCAGAAACTCAATAAATTAATCTTGCTTTATGACTGCAATAGTATGACAATAGACGGGAAATTGAGCAGCGTTAATTCCGAAGATGTGGGAAGAAAATTTGCAGCTCAAAATTGGAATGTCATATATGTTAAAAATGGAAATAATTATAAAACTGTAACAAAAGCGATTAGCAAAGCAAAGCAATCAAAAGAGAAGCCAACAATCATCATTTTTAAAACCATTTTAGGCTATGGAAGTGACTATGCCAATAATCCTATTATCCACGGAATGCCATTAAAAAGCGATGAAGTGAATTTCTTGCGTAAAAGATTGTTTTTGGAAGGCAAACCTTTTGAAATTCCAGAAGATGTCAAAAAACATTGCTTGCAAAGTAAAATTCGCAATGAAGCGATTGAAATGGATTGGAGAAAAAAGGTCAACCTTTATTCCAAAACCAATCCTGAACTTTATAAAAAATTGGCAGTCTTTATTGACAGCAAAACATACGATGTTGAAAAAATTGTCGGCAATAAGATAAAAGATAAAAAAATAAGCGGACGCAATGCAAATGAGTTGATTTTTAACTTGCTTGCAGATAAATATCCAAACTTTATTTGCGGCTCAGCCGATGTTGCCACATCAACAAAAGTGCATATCGGTGAAGATGACGATTATAGCCCTCAAAACAGAAGGGGAAGAAATATAAAATTTGGCGTCAGAGAGCACGCTATGGCAGCAATAGCAAATGGAATAAGTTTGTATGCTGGATTGAAAGTGTTTGTTTCAACTTTCTTATCCTTTTCAAATTATATGTTGCCAGCAATAAGATTGAGTGCAATGATGAAACAGCCAATCGTATATATCTTTACTCACGATAGTATTATGGTTGGGGAAGATGGTCCAACTCATCAACCAGTGGAGCAGTTGGCACAATTAAGGCTTATCCCAGATATCAATGTTTGCAGACCTTGCGATTCTCACGAGTTGACTGCTTGCTATAATATAGCCCTAAATTCAACTTGTCCAACTTGTATGGTGCTTTCAAGGCAAGATTTAACTGAACAAAAAATAGAGCCAAACAAGGCAATTAGGGGCGGATATATCTTAGAAAAAGATAGCGGAAAGCCACAATTTGTTTTATATGCAACAGGCAGCGAAGTTGAACTTGCTATGGCAGTTAAAAAAGAATTTAATAAACTTGGAGTTAAATGCGCGGTTGTTTCTTTCCCTTGCTTGGAAGAATTTGAAAGGCAAACAGAGAGTTATAAAAATTCAACCCTTATAAAAGAATGTAAATATAGATTTGCCATCGAAGCATCTGCAGAAAATATATGGTATAAATATGTTGGCAACGAAGGCAAAGTAATCAACTTAACAAAGTTTGGAAAGAGCGGAAAGGGCAGCGATATATATAAAAAATATGGTTTCTCCGTTGCAAACATCAAAAAAGAAATCATAAAAACAGCAAAAATCAATATTTAAGGCAATTTAATAATTGCCTTTTTTAATAAAATAATGTATAAATTTTGCAAAAGTGCACAAGATAATTATGTAAAGAAAAATCTTCCGTGATAATCGGAAAAGACTTCTTTACTCAGGCAAAACCACACTGTTATCTATGTGTGGTTTTTTGCATTAAAAAAAGGCTTTTTAGCCTTTTAATCTTTTGGTTCGTCAAAGAAAATAAACATATTTATTAGTTGAGCGGCGCACATAATAAAGTCATTCAATCGTTTATTAACTTCGTTTTCTGAGTTGATTTCAGTGAAAATTTCGCCTTTGACAAGTTTGAAATTGTATAATTTTAAAATATCGTTAATACATTTTTTTACATCGATAGAAGTCAATTCATACAAGTCATTCATATATTTTAAAATTTGTTTGTTGTCGCTAAGTTTTATAACATCTTCTTCTTTTTTTACAAAGATTTGTAATGTAAATGATTCATTTATAACAGCGTTTGTTTCAACTCTATATAAATTTTCGTTGATTTTAAATACCTTTTTCCCTGTCATTAGGGCATTTAACATATTTTTCATATTTTCTGCCTTCTCCTTTTAACCATAGTTCATATTCGTCGCGGCTATCGTCAAAATGATAGCGTTTTTTGTGTGGTTTTTCTTCTGATTTTTCTTCAATTTTAGTTTGCGTTTCAGTTTCAACTTGCTCGGTTGCTTCAACTTGCGCTTTTGGCTTGTCTTTATCTCTTATATAGTCGATATTTTCTTTGATTTTATAAAAAGGCAAGCGGGTATAATGCGGTTTTATTGTTGAATCTGTTTTCTTCAAAGTGTCGAGCATTTGTGCTTCAAGTTTTTGGCAATAATCATAGAAACTGCCGAGAGATTCATTTTCTTCACATTCTCTAATACAAGATATGTTTAGGCAACTGATATTTTTCTCAAGCAAATCATCGCAGGTTTTCATTGACTCTTCTTTTTGTGCGTCCAATTTCATTGCTCTTTTATAAAACATTGCTTGAATTGGGTTTAATCCTGTGTTATGTGTCATTAAATTATTGTAGTGATATTTCATAACAAGTTCTGAATATTTATGTTGGTGAGCTTGACCAGCTGGAATATAGCGTTGAGTTGCGTTTGGTTCAAGAAGTTTGCCTTCAAAATTTAAGAAACTGTTTTCGTGTTCTTGTCCGCTTGTGTCGATTCTTTGCAAAACAACATATTTTTCGCCTTTTAACCTTGTTACAAAAGATGACTTAAAGAATGTGTCATTTTTCCAGTCATATTTTGTGATGATAAGAGTTGAAGGGACATATCCATATTTAGTTTTTCCAATCAAATGGAACAATGTTTGAGTGTGGACATAATCGCCGTTGTCTTTCGCTTCTTTAATGACTCTTTTTTCAATCTTATAAATGTATTTTCTACATTTCATCATATCATCAGCATTTTCTTGTTCAAGAAAAATTGCTGTTTCTTGCAATTTTAAAATATCTTCTGGCACATCAGCCAAATCTGACATCTTTGTGCTTGGCAAAATTTTATATTCATAATTAGGGTCATATCCTAAAAGTGAAATTGTTGCTGCGGAAAGTGCATTTTTCACTTTGTTTAGAACTTCAGGAGAAAGTTCTTTGATTTTAGCATCTTTCTTCTTTTTTTGACCCATAATTGCACCTCATTCTTTTGTATGCTTTCATAATATTCTATTTTTGTCGAAAAGTCAATACATTATTCTTAAATAATTTTATAAAAAATACTTTACAATTTATTTTAATTATGATATTATACTCGCGTACTTCTTGCAAGGTTTGCCGAGTTGTTACCTCTGACGGCTTGCTTTGTTTGAAGCGTATTTTTATAGGAGGTAGAAAATGGATAAAAAAACTAAACAAGAGATTATCGCTAAATATCGTTTAAGTGATACAGACACTGGTTCAACACAAGTTCAAATTGCTTTATTGACACACAGAATCAACCACTTAACAGAACATTTAAAAACAAATCATAAAGATAATCATTCAAGACGTGGTCTTTTACAATTAGTTGGACAAAGAAAAGGTCTTTTGAAGTATTTAGAAAGCAAAGATATCAATGCATATCGTGAACTTAAAAAATCTCTCGGAATTAGATAATTTCGAGTTTTTTGTGTTTTTAAAAGTCCAAGTTAGGGCAATAAATTAGAGGTAAAAAACGCATATTATGCGAAAATTTATAAAGGAGTTTATATGAGTAATAAAGATGCTCAAATCTTTGAAATTGAGATTGGTGGCAGAAAAGTTACATTTGAAACTGGCAAGTTTTGTGAACAATCTAGCGGCTCTTGCCTTGTTAGATGCGGCGAAACAGCAGTTTTAGTTAATGTAAATATGAGTGAGCAACCAAGGCCAGGAATTGATTTTTTCCCACTCAGTGTTGACTTTGAAGAAAAAATGTATTCTGTTGGCAAAATACCTGGGGGATTTAAAAAGCGTGAAGGAAGAGCAAGTGACAAGGCTATTTTAACATCAAGGTTAATTGATAGACCACTTCGTCCACTTTTCCCAAAAGGTTTTTACAATGATGTAACAGTTATTGCAACAGCACTCTCAGTTGAACCTGATGTTATGCCAGAAGTTTTGGCTATGCTTGGTTCATCGTTTGCTCTTTCAATTTCAGACATTCCATTTATGGGACCAACTGGTTCAGTATGTGTTGGCCTTGTTGATGGACAATATGTTATCAACCCAAATCAAGAACAAAGAGAAAAGAGTTTAATGCACTTAATGCTTTCAGGCACGGAAGAAGCCGTTTTAATGGTTGAAGCAGGTGCTAAGGAAGTAACAGAGCAACAAATGTTAGACGCGATTATGTTCGGTCACGAAGAAATTAAGAAGATTGTTGCCTTCCAAAAGAAAGTAAAAGAACAAATTGGCAAACCTGTAAATGACAAGATTGTTTACAATGTTATTGACCCAGATTTAGAAGCAGATGTTAGAGAATTTGCAACTCCATTGATTGTAAAAGCGTTAGATGAATTTGATAGACAAGTTCGTCAAGCAAATCAAGACAAAGCAGATGAAGAAATTCACGAACATTTTGCTGAAAAATATCCAGAACAGACAAAGATGATTGATGATGTTATTTACAAAATAACAAAAGAAACTGTTCGTTCTAAAATCTTGAATGAAGGTGTTAGACCTGATGGCAGAAAAACAACAGAAATAAGGCCTATTTGGTGCGAAGTTGGTGTTCTTCCAAGAGTTCACGGAACAGGTGTTTTCACTCGTGGACAAACACAAGTTTTAACAACATTAACACTTGGAACAATATCAGATATGCAAAAGCTTGAAGGCTTAGACGATGAAGAATGCAAGAGATATATGCATCATTACAATATGCCAGGATATGCAACTGGCGAAGCAAAGCCTTTAAAGAGCCCAGGAAGAAGGGAAATTGGACACGGCGCACTTGCTGAAAGAGCGTTGGAACCAGTTATTCCATCAGAAGAAGAATTCCCTTATGCTATAAGGCTTGTTAGTGAAGTTTTATCTTCAAACGGCTCATCATCAATGGCAAGCACTTGCGGTTCAACCCTTGCACTTATGGACGCTGGCGTTCCAATCAAAGCACCAGTTGCCGGCATCGCTATGGGACTTATTAAAGATGACAATAGTCATAAAGTTGCTGTTCTTTCAGACATTCAAGGTCTTGAAGATTTCTTAGGTGATATGGACTTTAAAGTTACAGGAACATCAAAAGGAATTACAGCAATTCAAATGGATATTAAAATCAAAGGAATTGATAAAAATATCTTAACAACAGCACTTGAACAAGCAAGAGCAGGAAGAATGTATATTATGGATAAAATGCTCGCAGTTATTGAAAAACCAAGAGCAGAACTTTCAAAATATGCACCTAAGATTATATCATTTAGCATCAATCCAGATAAGATAAAAGATGTAATTGGCTCAGGCGGCAAGATGATTAATAAAATCATTGAAGAAACAGGCGTTAAGATTGACATTACAGACGAAGGTCTTGTATACATTGCAACACCAGATTCAGATATGGCTGAAAAAGCAAAACAAATTATTTTGAATATTGCTGAAGACTTAGAAGTTGGAAAGATATATTCAGGAAAAGTTGTTAAAATTATGAATTTTGGAGCTTTTGTTGAAATCGCACCTGGAAAAGATGGTATGGTTCACATTTCAAAACTTTCAAAGAAGAGAGTTGAAAAAGTTGAAGATGTTGTCAAAGTTGGTGACGAAGTTGAAGTTGAAGTCCTTAAAATTGACGATAAGGGCAGAGTAGATTTCAAACTTATAAGTAAAGATTAAAAATAAAATTTTAGTGAGGTAAATATGAAAGAAAACGGATACCCAAACTATCACGAAGTAGATGTTGTTTGCGCTTGCGGAAACACTTTCAAAACAGGCTCAACAGCAGAAGGCGATGTTATTAAAATTGATATTTGTAACAAATGCCACCCATTCTTCACTGGTAAACAAAAAATTGTTGATACAAGTGGTAGAGTTGAGAAATTCAATAAAAAATTCAATAGATAGTTATAAATTAAAAAAACACTTTAGCTTTTCAAAGTGTTTTTTTTAAAATTGCTAGAAAGTGCTTAAATAAAGGAGATTAATGTTTTGCATAGTACTATAAAATATTGTTTGCATAGTACTATGCAATCAGTATTTTTTAATATTTTTTGTTAAAATGCTTTTGAATTTAAGTATTAAAGTTTATAATCAATTATATGAATAAAGAACAAGAAATTGAAATGCAAAAACTTATCAAAGAACTCAATGTGCATATTCGAAATTATTATGTTTTGGATAAGCCTACGATTTCCGATGTGGAGTATGACAGGTTATATGATAAACTTCAAGCATTAGAGCGTGAAACGGGCGTTGTTTATCCAAATTCGCCATCAAATCGTGTTGGTGGAGAGATTTTAAAAGGCTTTAAGAAATTCAATCACGATGTGCCGCTATTTAGTTTGGATAAATGCAACTCTTATGAAGAATTAGAAAATTTTGTTATCGGCGTTAAAAAAGATTTCCCAGATGCAGAATTTTCTGTGGAATATAAGTTCGATGGCCTTTCCATTGTTGTGGAATATGAAAATGGGCTATTCAAGCGTGCTGGAACAAGAGGAAATGGGAAAGTTGGTGAAGATGTAACAGAACAGGTCAAAACAATCAAATCTGTTCCGCTTGAAATTCCTTTCAAAGGCAAACTAATTGTCCAAGGTGAAGGGCTTATATCGCTTTCAAACTTAGAAAAATATAATAAAACAGCAGCTGAACCTCTCAAAAACGCTCGAAATGCCGTTGCTGGAGCGATTAGAAATTTGGACCCAAAGGTTACAGCATCAAGAAATTTGGATTGGATAGTATATTCCATTAATTATATTGAAGGCAAAAAGTTTAAAACGCAAAAGGAAAGCATTGAGTTTTTAAAGGAAAATGGATTTAAAATTTCAGATTTCTTCCATATTGAAAAAGATGTCAAAAATATTGAAAAGTTGATTGATGAAGTTGATAAAATCAAGTCAAGTTTGGATATTTTGATGGACGGAATGGTTATCAAAACAAATCAAATAGCTTATAGGGAAGAAATGGGTTACACAGCAAAGTTCCCAAGATGGGCTATTGCGTATAAATTTGAAGCGCAAGAGATATCAACAATGCTAGAAGATGTTGTTTGGCAGGTTGGAAGAACGGGCAAGATAACGCCAATAGGCATAGTTGAGCCAGTTGAACTTGCAGGGGCGACAATCAAACGCGCAACTTTAAACAATGCTTCAGATATTCAACGAAAACGCGTTAAGATAGGTTCTAGGGTGTTTTTAAGGCGTAGCAATGAAGTTATTCCTGAAATATTAGGCTTAGCTGAAGAATATCCAACATCAAAGGAAATTGAAATTCCAACAACTTGCCCATCTTGCGGTGAAAAACTTGTTGAAATAGGTGCTAATTTATTTTGTAAAAATGAAAATTGCCCAGAACAAGTTATAGATACTTTGACGCATTTTGCAAGCCGCGATGCAATGAATATTGAAGGTTATAGAGATAAAACATCGGAATTGTTTTTCAATCAATTAGGTGTTAGAAGCCCAAGCGATTTATATAAATTAACATTGGAGCAATTAACAAATTTAGAAGGTTTTAAAGACAAAAAAGCCCAAAATTTAATAGATGCTATTGAAAAGAGCAAGAACGTGAAACTAAGCAATTTCATATTTGCACTTGGAATTGATAATGTTGGCAAGAAAACGGCTGGAGATTTGGCAAAAGTTTTCAAAACTTTAGAAAATTTGAAGAATGCAACAAAAGAGGAGTTGCAAGCAATAAGAGATATTGGCGATGTTGTTGCTGAATGCGTGTATAATTATTTCAGAGATGATAAGAACTTAACTGAAATTGAAAAGTTAAAAGAAGTTGGCGTAAAAATTGAAGAGCAAGCAGATAACATTGTTAAAAATAGCGTTTTTAACGGCAAAACTTTTGTTTTAACTGGAAGTTTGGAAAAATATTCACGAAATGAAGCAAGTGAAATATTGACAAATTTGGGCGCTAATGTGTCTTCTTCTGTTTCTAAAAACACAGATTATGTTTTAGCGGGAGAAAATGCTGGAAGCAAGCTTTCTAAAGCGCAAAATTTAGGCATTAAAATCATTTCTGAAAACGAGTTTGAACAAATGCTTAAAAATGTTTGACATAAACAAAAAAATTTATATACTTGTAAAGGAAATTTACATTAGAAGGAAACGAAAATGAGTAAAAAAAGAGCAGTAATAACCCTATGTTTAGTCAGTGTAATAACAGCACTTGCTCTAATTTTTTCTTTCATATCTTTTGATGTGGCAGGAAAAAATTATAGATATGTAGGTTTTGCACAAGCAATCTATAAGGGGATAGAATATGATGGCGGTGTGTATGCAGACTATACAGCCACTAGGCCAGAAGATATGTCAGATGAAGATTTCAACGCGAAGTTAGAAGACACTTTTAAAAGAGTTGAAAGTATTTTGTCAACAAAAAATATCAACAACGCCTTTATTTCAAAAACAAGCGATGGCGGAATAAGAATTGAAGCACCTGCAAAAGACGACACAAGCGATGTGTTGTTAACTATTGGCGCTGGCGTTTTGAAAATCAGAACATCTTCAGATTCAACAGCAACTCCAATTATAACGGGTGAAAATGTTACCGCTGCATTTGCAACGCAACTTCAAACAAGTTCTTATGCTTATCAATGGGGTGCATATATTGCTTTTGACGATACAGCAAAAGCAGTTCTTGCAGACAAAACTTCAAACGCAGCTAACAGCGCAGTTACGTTGTATATGTTTAGAGGTGATAGCGAATCAGCATTCTTCTCAATTTCTATTTCTGAAAAGATAGAAGATGGATTTATGTTTATTTCAAGTTCTTCAATGAGCCAAAATTATGCTGAAGAACTTGCAATTCAAATGTATTGCGGAAGCACACCACTTACATTAAACACTGTTGGAAATCAAGTAAACACAATAGGCCCTTCAATGGGAAGAAGTGCACTTCTTTTAACATCAATCGCACTTTTAGCATTGATTGTAGCAGTTATAATTTTCTATGTTGTAAGATATAGAGAATTTGGCCTTATGCTTAGCCTTTCAACATTATTATATGTTGGATTGATGTTGTTCTTATTACAAACAATCACATTATTTGAAATCTCTATTGCAGGCGTTGCTGGCGTATTGCTTTCATTCTTGTTGTTTGCAGCATCAAATATCATTCCTATGGAAAAAGTTAAGGAAGAATATGCAAAAGGTAAGAAAATCCCAGCAGCAGTTAAAGCTGGTTATAAGAAGTCTTATGGATTGGTTGTTGACTTTACAGTTGTTGCGTTTGTTACAAGTTTGCTTTGCTATTTCATTGGAACAGCAGCACTTAAAACTTTTGCAATAGCATTACTTGTTGGTTGTTTATTGAGCGTGGTTGTTTCATTGGTTATTTCAAAATCACTTGTTGATTGCCACGTTGTATATAACAAAACGAATGAAAAAAGAGTTAATTTAAAAAGGGAGGAAGGCATAGATGAAATTGGCTAATTTATCTCTCGCTAAAAAAGTTAGCGCATCAAAAGTAAACTTTTTATCACATATGAAATATTACTTGGCAGTTTTAATCGCTGTGCTTGTTTCAGCAATATTCATTGTTGCATTTTTAGGAATTAGGTTAGATTTTGATTACGCAGGCGGAACAGTTCTAACTGTGGTCGTTGATGGCGTTCAAGAGGAAGGCAAATATAATGAAACTTGCAATAAGATTGATGAAATTTTAAAATCAAACAACTTGGAAGTTTCATCATATCAACTTGAAGAAACAGCGTTTGGCGATGCAGTCGTTGTTAAGGTTTTAAGTAAAGATACAGCAAAAAATGAAGCTGTTAAAAATGCTATAAATGCGGAATTTGGCTATAATGCAGAAGACCTTGTTCAAAAAAATTATGTTAAAGCAGTAACGGTTGATGGCACAGCAATTTATGGAACAAAAATGGCAGCAGTTGCTTTGTCGGTTGCTATTGTAGTTTTGGCACTTGCAGCAATCTTCAGATATGACTTGTCAACAGCAATAAACTACTTGGTATCAATTTTATTAGATTTAGTCATTTTATTATCAATGATTATAATTTGCAGAATACCTATAAATTTCTCAATAACTGCAGCATTTGTGTTTGTCTTTGTTTTGTCTAGTTTGTTTAAATTATTGTTCTTTAAACAAGCAAAACAAAATGTTAAAGATGAAAACTTAAAAGATAAAACAAGGGTTGAAATTGCAAATTTAACATTGAGAGAAATCTTTAGTCCATTAGTTGTAATCAGCATAGTTTGCGTTATCGCTTTAATTCTTATTGCAGGTCTTGGAACATTACAACTTAGAGCATTTGCAATTCCAGCATTAATTGGCGTTGTTTTCTCAGCGCTCACAACATTCTATTTAACTCCATATCTTTGGGAAAAGATAAACATCAAAAGAAGAGTTAAATCTAAGAAAAATTAATAAAAAACACATCAAATGATGTGTTTTTTTTACGCAGTCATGATTAATACTAAGGCAATGAACATTTATATTGCATTAACAGCGGATAGCATTAGTTCGTTTGTCTTTTGATTTGTGAGCGAATATACAATGATTTTGCCATTTCTTTTACAGGAAATTAAATGCTGGCTTTTTAAATATTTTAATTGATGAGATATTGTTGTTTGATTTATTTTTAGCAAAGTGGACAAATCATTGACGCACATATCGCACATTGCTAAACAAGAGATTATTTTTAATCTTGTTGCATCTGAAAACACCTGGAAAAAATCCGCCAATTTTTCAGTTTCGTTGCAACTTGGCAAATAATTTAAAATTTCCCTTTTTGAGCGTTCATTCAATAATAAATATCTTTGTTCCATATTGTTTTCCTTTCACACTTTTTATTAAATAATCATATTAATTTTTGAACAAAATTTTAAGTTCATTTAATTGTAAATTACATAAGAAAATTTTGAAAAGCGAATAAAAGGCTATTATGTCGAAAATCCGTTTATTTTGAATTATAAATTTTTTTAAGGGGGCTTAAATTATGAACTTTACGCAAGATGTGCTTCTTGTACTTTTAATTGGTGTTATAGCGTCCGCTACTGACACGGACTTAGCAACAAATTCAAATATCTTATTATTGATTTTATTGTTCCTTTCAACACAAGACAACTCAAATAGTTGCGGTTGTTGTTCATCAAATTTAGGCTATGGACTATCTAGGACTTCGTTTTTTCCAATTTAACATCTGATTAATAAATAAAAAAAGATGTGCATTTTGCACATCTTATTTGCATTCCAAAAGCGTTTTGCCTTGGCTGACTGCAACAGGTAGTTTTACAGTTAAATTTATTACGCTTGTCATTTCTTCCTTTAAAATATTCTTAACAGTTTCTATTTCATTTTTAGGGCAGTCAACAATCAATTCGTCGTGAATTTGAAGCACAAGTTTGCTTTCCAATTTTGCTTGTTGAATGCGATTATAAACACGCGTCATTGCAAGTTTAATGATATCTGATGCAGTTCCTTGAAGAGGCATATTCATAGCAACACGCTCGCCAAATTTATATAACGCTTTGTTTTCTGCTTGAAGTTCTGGAATAAATCTAATTCTTCCAAAAAGCGTTTTGGCATATCCAGTTTTTTTCGCTTCTTCAACGCATTCTTTCATATATCTTTTAACGCCTGGGAAGGTGTAGAAATATCTTTCTATATAATTTTTGGCTTTGACAACAGATGTGTTTAAATTTTGAGATAATCCATATTCGCTGATTCCATAGATTATGCCAAAATTGACAGTTTTAGCAACGCGCCTTTCATTTGCTGTTATTTCAGAAATAGGCTTATCAAAAATATATGCTGCTGTGCTTGCGTGAATATCGTCGCCTTGTGCATAGGCTTTAAGCAAGTTTTCATCTTGGCTATAATGAGCCATCAAACGCAATTCTATTTGATTATAGTCTGCTGAAACAAGGTTGCCATTGGCAAATCTTGAAATAAATGCTTTTCTTAAATGCTTGCCTTCTTCATCTCTAATTGGCAAGTTTTGCAAGTTAGGGTCTGATGACGCAAGTCTGCCTGTAGATGTTTGAATTTGGCTGAAAGTAGAATGAATATATCCAGCATTTTTCTTGGCAATTTCGCAAAATGGTTCAACATAGGTTGCTAAAAGCTTTTGAACTTTTCTATATCTCAAAATTTGCGAAACGATTTCGTGTTGTTCTTCAATTTGAACTAAAACTTCAACGCTTGTTGATTTTTTAACATTTTTTGGAAGCACTAAGCCAAGTTTGTCGAACAAGATTTCCATCAACACTTTAGGGGAGTTAATCTTGAATTTTTCGCCTGCAAGTTCATAAATTTTTGATGTTATTTCATCGAGTTCTTCAGATAAAATTATTTTGGATTGTTCAAGTTCGTTAACATCAACTAACAGTCCATTTTTTTCCATATTAAACAAAACATCAACAAGCGGCATTTCAATCTTGTCAAACAAATCGTCAACGCCAAATTCCTTCATTTCATCTTGTAAAATTTTTATTTCATTAAAATAGTAAACAGGTGATGGAAGTTCGTTGACTTTTGTGCTTTTTGTTAAGACATATCTTGCGATAGCGATATCAAAAGCGTTGTTTGAAATGTCAATATTGTAATTGTCAAAAATGTGCATATGTTTTTTTAAGTCATAGCAGATTTTTAAAATGCTTTTTGATTGAAAAATTGGTGCAAGTTGTTTGATTGCATCTTCTAAAGTTAAAGTTGATGAAAACATTGAGATATCTTCATTGAAGACATATTCAAAATTAGGTGAGCAGGCCATTTTGAATCCATTTGTAAAATCAAAAGCGATGCGACCTTCTTCTTTGATATATTTGATGACTTCATTCAATTTTTCAATGCTTTCTATCTTTACAGTTTCATATTCAGTGCTGTTAGGCTTAACTTGCTCTTGAATGTTGTCTGCGAAGATTTCATTTCTTCTCATCAATGATTTAAAATCATATCTCTTAAAAAATTCATAAACTTTTTCATTGTATGGGAAAGTGTATTTTAAATCTTCAAGTTTATATTTTAAGTTTACTTTTCTATCTATTGTGGCAAGGCGTTTTGAAATCTCTGCCATTTCTTTGCCATTAATCAATTTTTCTTTAACGCTTTGCTTGGAAATTTTATCAATATTTGCATAGATGTTATCTACAGTCCCAAATTCTTGAAGTAGTGAAAGGGCGGTTTTGTCGCCAATTCCGCTTACGCCTGGAATATTGTCTGAAGCGTCGCCGCGCAGCGCTTTATATTCAACAATTTGGCTTGGCGTTAACCCCATAAGTTCCTTTAATTTTTTCTCATCAACTGCTTCAATTTCGCTCACGCCTTTTTTAGTGAAATATACAGTTGTTTTGTCGTCTATTAATTGAAACAAATCTCTATCGCCTGAAAGTATGATTTTTTCAACATTTTCTTCTTTGGAAATTGTACCAATAATGTCATCTGCTTCAATGCCATTTTTTTCAAAATATTTGATGTTCATACTGTTTAAAAGTTCTTTCAATATAGGCATTTGAACGGCAAGTTCTTCCGGCATACCTTTTCTTTTGCCTTTATATTCAGCATATATGTCGTTTCTAAAAGTTTTTTTACCAAAATCAAAAGCAACGGCGATGTATTTTGGCTTGTATTCTAAAATGCTTTTCGTCAAAATGTTTGAAAAGCCATAAACTGCGTTTGAAAACTCTCCAAATTGATTTGTTAAAAGTGGAAGAGCATAAAAAGCCCTATTTACAATGCTATTGCCATCAATGATTAATAATTTTTCCATAGATTAATTATAACCCAATTTAACGATTTTCACAAGCAAAATTGAAAGTTGTATTTTAATGTGTTTAAACATTTTGATAAAAAATTTTTTCGTTATATAATGACAATCGGAGGATTTATGGAACAACTTAGAGGAACAACAATATGTGCCGTTAAAAAAGATGGCAAAACTGCAATTGCAGGTGATGGACAAGTAACTATGCAACAAAGCGTTATTTTTAAAGACAACGCTGTTAAAGTTAGAAGAATTTATAATGACCAAGTTATAATAGGATTTGCTGGTGGCGTGGCAGATGCTTTTAGTTTGTGTGAAAGATTTGAAGAAATGTTAAATAAATATTCTGGAAATTTGATGCGTAGCGCTGTTGAACTTGCTCAACTTTGGAGAAGTGACAAAGCTCTTAGAAAACTTGAAGCAATGATGATTGTTGCAGACAAAGAAAAATTACTTATAGTTTCTGGAATGGGCGATGTAATTGACCCACAAGATGGCATTTGTGCTATTGGCTCAGGTGGAAATTATGCTCTTGCAGCCGCTAAAGCATTAATTGAAAATACAAATCTATCTGCTAGAGAAATTGCAGAAAAATCACTTCGAATTGCTGGCAAAATATGTGTCTTTACAAACGACCATATAACAGTTGAAGAAGTATAAGGAGAGAAGTATGAATTTAACACCAAAACAAATTGTTGACGAATTAAATGAATATATTATTGGTCAAGATGAAGCAAAAAGAGCAGTTGCTATTGCGTTGAGGAATAGATATAGACGCAGCAAATTGCCTAAAGAGATAAGGGAAGAAATAACACCAAAAAATATAATTATGAAAGGACCAACTGGGGTTGGAAAAACAGAAATTGCAAGAAGGCTCGCAAAACTTGTAAAAGCACCTTTTGTAAAAATTGAAGCAACAAAATACACCGAAGTGGGCTATGTTGGCAGAGATGTTGAAAGTATGGTCAGAGATTTGGTCGATGTTTCAGTCCGTATGGTCAAAGATGAAAAACAACACGAAGTTGAAGAAAAAGCAAGAAATGTTGTTGAAACAAAACTCTTTGATGCTTTGTATAATGCCAAGAAAAATCAAAATCCTGAATTAGATAGAGAAGCCTTTAAAAAGGAATATGACGAAGGCAAATTTAACGACGATATGGTCGAAATTGAAGTTAAAGAAGCCCCAAAAGCAATAGGAATTATGCCTGGCGCTCCTGAAATAAGCATTGGCAATGTTTTTGAAGGCTTATTCCCTAAACAAAAGCGTAGAAAAAAAGTTAAACTAGTTGAAGCAAAAGAAATCTTGCTCGCTGAAGAATGCGATAAGTTGATTGATGACGAAAGCGTAAATGCTGAAGCATTAAGAAGAGCGGAAGAAGAAGGAATTATCTTTATTGATGAAATAGATAAGGTTATTGGCAAAGGCGGCAATGTTGGCTCTGGCCCTGATGTTTCTCGCGAGGGTGTTCAAAGGGATATTTTGCCAATAGTTGAAGGCTCCACAGTTTCCACAAAATATGGCAATATCAAAACTGACTATATTCTTTTCATTGCTTCTGGCGCTTTCCACGTTTCAAAAATTGAAGATATGATTCCAGAATTGCAAGGAAGGTTTCCAATTAGGGTTGAATTGAAAAATTTGACAAAGAACGATTTTGTTAAAATCTTATCTCAACCTAAAAACGCTGTTACAATGCAATATGCAAAACTTTTGGAAGTGGACAATATCAATCTTAAATTTACAGATGAAGCGTTGGAAGAAATCGCAGAAATTGCAGAAGCGGAAAATGAAACTCAAGAAAATATTGGCGCAAGAAGGTTGCACACAATAATTGAAATGTTGTTAGACGATATTTCTTATAATGCAACAGGTGAACAGCCATTGACTGATGTAGTTATTGACAAAGCGTATGTTCAAAGGGCTTTTTCAGAAACTAAGAAAAAATTTGATTTGAAAAAATATATTTTATAATTATGGAACAATTTAAACGAACAATAATGCTTTTAGGCGAAGATAAATTTGAAAAGTTGAACAAAAGCCATATTTTAGTTGTTGGCGTTGGCGGTGTTGGCGGATATGTGGCTGAATTTTTGGTGCGAACAGGTGTTGGAAATATAACAATAGTAGACCAAGATGTTGTGGATATAACAAATTTGAATAGGCAAATAATAGCAACAAATTCCACATTGAATATGCCAAAAGTTGAAGCATTGAAAGCAAGGCTGTTAGATATCAATAAAAATTTGAAGATTAATTGCATATATGAGCGTGTCAGCGATGAAAATGTCCAAGAAATTTTAAAACTTGACCATTTTGATTATGTCATTGATGCAATAGATAGCACAAAAGATAAGATAAGTTTGATTTGCAATTCTAAAAGGCTCAATTTGCCAATCATTTCAGCGCTAGGGGCTGGAAATAGAACTGGCTTGCCAAATTATGAAGTCAAAGATATTTATAAAACATCAGATGACGGCTTGGCACGCGTTATTAGAAAAGCATTGAGAGAAAATGAGATTGCAAGTTTAGATGTTGCTATTTCAATAATAAAGCCTGTAAAACCAGTTCAAGAAAATGACGCAGGTCAACGAAATATTGGCTCTCTAGTTTATTTTCCTGCTAGTTGTGCGGCTGTAATTTCAAGTTATGTTGTAGAAAAATTAACAAATTAGCATAGTTTATTTGCAAAATTTTATAAATATGTTTATTATCATAATAAGGGTGAAAAATGGAAAAAAATATTATATCAAAAGAAGCAAAAATTGAAGAAGTAATGAAAAATAAAGCGCTAGTTTCATATAGCGATGGAGAAAACACAAAAAAGGTCGTAGCGCGCGTAAAAAACAAAAAAATTGGTGATGTTGTAACGCTTTATAAGGCTCCAAAACTTAAAACTTGGCAAAACTTGTTGCTAATTTTAATGCCTTTATTCTTGTTTTTATGTGGCTTTGGCTTTGGCTTTTTCTTTAAAAACGACTTATATCATTACATATTAGCGGCATCACTTGCAGTTTTTGGCTTTGCTACTGCGGCAGCTATAAAATTGATTATAAATAAATTTGCAATTCAAGCATATTATTGCGAATAAAAGGCAAATTAAAAAAGAGGTGTTTTATGAAAGTTGTAAATGAAAAAGAATTTAATGATATTATCAAAAGCAAAAAAGTTGTGTTGGTTGATTTTTTTGCTACTTGGTGTGGGCCTTGCAGAATGCTTTCTCCAATCCTTGAAGAAGTAAGTGAAGAAGCAAATGACGAATATGAAATTGTTAAGGTCGATGTTGATGAAAGTTATGACCTTGCAAAGAAATTTGGCATTATGAGCGTTCCAACTATGATTATCTTCCAAGATGGCGTGGAAGCGGAAAAAATTATTGGACTTAGGTCAAAAGATGATATAGTCGAAACAATAAAAACATATCTATAATTTAAAATTCAACAAAATATAACTTATAAGTTCCCATATTTATTTGGGAATTTTATTTTTTTGAATTATAATGCAAGCATGATTTGGGTAGTAATAGGCGTTATAGTTTTGTTTTTGATATTGGCTCTTTCAATAGCCACATATTCTGGCGCGCAATTACAAGACACTTATGAAAGATATAGCCACGAACCTTGCTATGCAAAGATAACCGGCGGGCAATTTGCACTTATGGTTGCAGAAAAAATAACTCATAATAGGATTAAAGTTGCTAGAACGGCAGGAGTTCTTACTGACGCTTATAGCACGCGTGCTAAAACTGTTGTTATATCAGATGAAACTTGTGATACTGCCTCAGTTGCAGCATTGACCATCGTTGCACACGAATTTGGCCACGCATTGCAAGATTTAAACAATTCTAAAAAATTTAGATTAAATATCATTTTGATGAAAGTAACTAGATGGCTTGGATATTTTATGATGCCACTTGCATTGATTGGGCTGTTTATCTTGCTTGTTTTTCAAGATTTGTATGTTGTTGGCATAATTTTATTAGCTTTGAGTGCTTTGATATTTTTAGTTGCTTTACTACTCAAATTTTTATCAATTCCATTAGAGCGTGATGCTTCTCATCGCGGTTTAAAAATTCTAAAAGAAATGAATGTGATGGAAGAAGATGAATTAAAAATGGCTCAAGAATTATTGCGTTCAGCACTTTTAACTTATATAGGGGACTTTTTGCGAGCTATATTATGGTGGACTTTCTTGACAAGACGCTCAAAAATGTTTTAAATTATAAACAAGCGTAATAAAATATTATAAAAGGAATAGATTTATGGGATTTGCATATTGGGAATATATCTTAATGGGAATAATTTTAATTCCAGGTTTAATTTTTGCAGCAATCGCTCAAGCAAGAGTTAATAGTGCATATAAAGAATACTCACAAGTTATGTCAAATAAAAATATTGCAGCAAAAGATGCGGCAAGGCAAATTTTAGATGGTGCAGGGCTAAGCAATGTTGCCATTGAAAGCGTTAGCGGCAGATTGACAGACCATTATGACCCTAGAAGCAATGTTGTTAGGTTGTCAGAAGATATTTACAACTCAACTTCCATCGCAGCCTTAGGTGTTGCAATGCACGAAGTAGGGCACGCAATCCAACATAATAAAGGTTATATTCCAGCAAAAATTAGAAGTTTTGCTGTCGGCTTTTCAAATATTTCTTCATATTTTTTGTGGCCTCTAGTTATTATCGGTTTGGTTTATAATTTCTTATATTTTGATGGCATCATTGGAACAATTTGTCTTTGGTCAGGAATTGCATTCTTTGGGCTTGCAGTGCTTGTCAATCTTGCAACTCTTCCAGTTGAATATAACGCCTCAAATAG
>ULTC01062616.1_pt1 | contig 24069 bp, 20 predicted proteins | sample 1957091 | NCBI WGS metagenome assembly ULTC01 (sample SAMEA4835720, study PRJEB28245) | human gut metagenome | biome: gut microbiome; material: fecal sample | place: Denmark | collected 2008 | reverse complement strand
CCTTCCTCTACCAATATATCAAGATTTCTATATACAGTTCCTTTTCCAATTGTTGGATATGCTTCTTTTATAAATTCATACACTTCATTTGCCGTAACGTGTCTTCTCATTTCGTATACGGTATTTCTTACAAGATCTTTTTGAATGGTATTTCTCCTACTTGTCATTCGTCCTCCTTATTAGGATTAGTTCTTAATAAGGATTTTATACCACCATTATCCTGTTGTCAATAACAATAGTAATAATTCTCATTATTTTTTTGCGTTCAAATACATATTCTGAATCTGAAGATAAATCAGACCTAAACGAATATCCGAGTCTGTCAAATTTCTGAATCTCCACCGGATTTTCAATATTATTTTCCTGCTTGCCATCTATTCTAAATTTCGCATAGAAATACCGTCCTTTTTTTATTAGACACCCCTTCAAATCAATCACCTTTTTCAATCACAAAAAATCAACCCGCTCCAGAAGGAAGTGGGTAAAACAAAAACATATCTTATAGTCGTCTTTTTTTTCGTTTACTCTTGCTCAATTTTATTAGTATTTCATCTATAACATCCGTATATCTACCTTGCTCTATCAAGCTGTTTTTTAGTTCTATTAAGCTACACAACAAAGCACTATATTCGCTATCATTTAAGAAAACCTGATATTTAGGGTGTTTCATCATACTCCCTCCTTTTAAACCATTTTAGGACGTTTCTGAAAAAATGTAAATTATGCGGATAACAATGTAATTAATATAATACCAAAGACTAAGCAACCAGCCCACAATACATAATGAGGTGTTAATATGTGCGAATTACCTGTTAAGTGGTATGTGTTTCGTGAAAGCAGAAACAGTAGTCAAATAATTAACTATAACATATTCCAACACTGCAAGTTTGTGATGGAATGCGCTCAAGATATTAAAAAATACAAAAAGGATTATTTTACTCTTGAGTTAAGAATCAAACACAAGCTACAATACTACTTTTGGTCAAAGTGCGAAATGGAAGTAATTATTTCTGATTTGTCTTCAACTGGCAGGGTTGAGCGTAAAGTAGATATTTTCGAACAAGTTTTTCTTAATTGGGATGTTTTCTATGAATACTTTTGGGAACATCGTAATGATATCCGTAAACTTGGCGAAGAGTGGAGGTGTAATTGAGATAATGGAGTTGGCGCAACGATGTGTCCGATTATATGTTAAGTTTATAAAAATGGAGGATGATTAATATGATATTTATTACAGGTGATTGCCACGGAGACTTTCGAAAATTTGCGGTAGATTTTTTCCCTGAACAAACTCGAATGGCAAAAGACGATATTGTTATTATTCTTGGTGATTTCGGTGGTATTTGGAATAAAGATGGAGAAAGCAACGCAGAGCGGTACTGGCTAAAATGGTTAAACGACAAGCCTTTTACGACTGTATTCGTAGATGGTAACCACGAGAATTTCGATCGACTAAATAGCGAATATGAGGTTGTGAAATTTCATAGTGGAAAGGCACACAAAATACGAGACTCCATCTACCATCTAATGCGTGGTGAAATATTTGACTTTGAGGGCAAGCGTTTCCTCGCATTCGGCGGGGCAAGTTCACACGATATTGATGATGGGATTCTTTCTTGGGAAGATTATGACACAGAAGAGGAATTCAGAAACACTTATAATCTGTGGATAAAACAAAATAAAGTTTTTCGTGTGAATCACTTATCTTGGTGGGCAGAGGAACTACCTTCAGACGATGAGATTCAGAACGCCGAAAACAATCTGAAAAAAGTGAATTATAAAGTTGACTATGTGTTGTCTCATTGTGCTCCACAGTCAGTCATAAATATTATGTTCAAGTATCCCACCAAACCAGATAAATTAAACTTGTGGTTTGAGAATTTGCTACAGCGTCTTGATTTCAAAAAGTGGTTTTTCGGACATTATCACGATAACCTTTTTATCATTGATAAATATGTGTTACTGTATGAACAGATAATTCAATTATAACTATATCAATTATTTAGCCTGCCACACGTAATGTTGGCAGGCTAAATAATTGATTCATCTATTGTTAATGTAAAAGAGCTTACTTTATGTTGAACATTGGACGACTTATCTATCAAATCCTCTATCAAAGAATTTTATAATTCTACGAAAACCCGATTTTGTTTAGTAATATATAACAAATGGCACTCAGTGTTTATTGGCGAATAGTCACAAAAAACAAGGGGTAACGTAGATTAACAATCTTGTCCTTGCGCTCCAAAACCGCGTGCCGAGGGTTCAAGTCCTTCTGCCCCTGCCACATAAAAACGGCTTAAACACTGCGTTTAAGCCGTTTTTTGATATATTTAAGGTACAACAATATTTTTTGATTTATAAATCATAGGCAGTTGAGCATATTTTTAATTTCATCCACTGGATTATTATAATATTATTTATGATTAGGAGTTCAATTTATGGGTAGGCAAAAAAATAACAGTGAAACAATAACCGAAAACATCTTCAGAAATTTCTATGGTGTAAATGAATTTATAGAAAAATCAGCTATTCCAAATGAATATGGTTTTGTTAGCAAAAAAGGAACAGGGTACAATGGTTATCCAGATTTTTTTAAAGACTTACAAGATTTCTGTATTGTAGTAGAAGCCAAAGCCAACGATCATATTGCTGCCTGTGCTGAAGTCAAACATTATATGCAACTCAATAATATAAATAAAGATATTTTTGGCATTGCAGTATCAGGTCAAGATGAAGCGTCGTTAAATGTAACCTACTATTTAAAAGAAAATAATGTAGATAATATAGTCGAGGCTGATTATGACGATGAATTATTGTCAATCAGAAATTTAATTAAAATATATAAACAAACAAAAAAAGAAGAGATTACTACAGTTGAAAGTTTAACAAGGACTTTAAATCAAATAAACAAAGAATTTCAGGATGAAAATATCGTCAGAGACACTGAAAGGAGCTTATTTTTTAGCGGGATTATGATTGCATTAAAAGATCCCACCTTTAGAAATACATATAAGTGTATACAAGCGCCTTCTGATGAAGAAGCTGAAAAAAGCACAACGAAATTATTAGAAGCCCATATTCTAAATGAAACCATTATAGAAGCGATTGACAGGCAACTAAAAGACAAAATAAGCAATTTAAGCAAAGAGTATCATTGGAAAGACAAATTTAGTTTTATAAGAACTATAGATTACTCTCTTTACAAATACAAAGAACTAATTAAAAAAATTGAAAAAAGAATATTTATCCCTTTTGAAAACGATGAAAAACAAGATATCCTTGGTAAAGCATACTTAATATTTTTAAAAAAAGCTGGTAAAGTTGATAACAAAAACATCATCATTACACCAGATCATATCAAAAGCCTAATGGTTAGATTAGCTAGATTAAATGTGGAAGATGTAGTGTTAGACACTTGCACCGGTACGGGTGGATTTCTTATGGAAGCTATGGAAACCATGTTAAAGCAAGCAAAAGGAAACTCTAGAAAAGAAAAAAATATTAGAGAAAATCAACTAATAGGATTTGAAATTGACCCTGTCTTATTTGCATTAGCTTGCTCAAATATGTTTTTGCATGGTGACGGAAGAACAAATTTGATTTATAGAAGCAGTTTAATATCTGACACACACGATAATATAGTGAATGATAATCCACAAGATTTACTGAAAGAAATTCAAGCAAAAGGAATTAAGAAGTGTATTATAAATCCACCATATGAAAACAATAAGCCAATTGCATTTGTTAAGCAAGCAATTGATTATCTTGAACCAAATGGAAAATTGATTGTTATAATGCCAACTCCAACACTACAAAAAAACATAAATGGAATAACAGAAAAAATATTAAAAAAAGCAAAATTAGATTTTGTTATAAAAATGCCTGAAAAATTGTTTACTGAACAAAAAAGAACAGTTAACACCTCTATTTTCGGATTCACAAAAACACCACAACAAAGAAACGATAAAGTATTGTTTTATAATTTAGAGGACGATGGGTTTGTAAGCATTCAACATAAAGGTCGTATAGACAAAAATGCCACATGGCAAAAACTAGAAGAAAATATCTATAACACCGTAATAAACTATGAAGAAATTGACGGTATATCAGAAAAGCGAAAAATATACGATGAAGATAAGTTAAATTGTTACGGTGTAAGAAAAAAAAGAAATAGCAAATATGAAATGGTCAAAATTTCAGACTTATTTGATGTTAAAAAAGGCAGTTTGGCAAGTGAAAAGAATAATGATGATGGGGAATATGATTTTATAACCGCATCCTCTGAATGGAAAAAACATGACTCTTATCAGCATGATTGCGAAGCTATTGTTATGGCTGTAGCTGCGTCAGGAAGTTTAGGTAAAACACACTATGTTAATGGTAAATTCACAGCTGCAAATCTGTGTTGTATACTAACGCAGAAAAAAGATAGTAAATATAAATTAAATCTAAAATTTTATAATTATTATTTTAATCTGATAAAAAAGCAATTGAGAAATGATTTAGCGGATGGTACTTCTAAACTTACTATTAACTTAGAAGCATTAAAGTCATATTATATTGAATATATTCCAATTTCTGAACAAAATAAGTTCTACGATTATAATATTGAAAAATATGAGTTATTCCAGAAACAGGTAACTGACGCATGGCATGAATTAGAAAAATCTATGAAAGAACTTATAGGTTAAATAATTAAATAATACCAAAAAGCCAACTTCTTCAAAAGTATCAATTAGATTTGTCTGTTCCTTATCAGAACCCTGCCACTTGCCTTCCTTGCGGAGATAGTCACGATTTTCCATTACACTGCCGTTAGCCTTGTCAATATGCGCAACAGGGAATCTGTTCTTCAATGTTGAAAAGCGAATCGGCGATTTTGAGTAAATGAAAATGTGCATATGCTTTGTTCCTGTGGTTGCAATTTCATCCACAAGACAAAAATAATCGGGACTGAACAGGTGCAGAGTATTCTTAACCGAATTATGGTCAAGCTCGTAATCATCAGGGTTATTTATGGTCAACAGCCACTTCCTCGACTGAGGATTTGAACTGCCCATATAAAAACCTCCCTGCTACTGCTACATTGCAACGATAGAGGTAATACTCCCCCTATCGCAGAGCCTCTGCACGGTGTGCTTAAGGCACACCATGCAAAGACTGACTTAGTGCAGTTTAAGCCTTTCCCGCATTGACAGCACGAATATTCTTCGCCGTTGCAGAAACCTTGTAGCCCTCAGGAGTCCAATACGGACGCATCTCAAGTCCGTCAAAGATGACCACCGGATAATGTTTATCATCAGGCTTTTCAAGTTTGCACTCGCCGTCAATCTTGACCGTCAGCTTTTCAAAAGCCTTATCAGGTAAGGCAACGGTGTATTTAAATCCGCTGACCTCACCTGTTCTTTTGCCGTTCTCATAGACATATGACGGTGCAACATCAACAAGCACAGGATTTTTGCCGACAGTCTTGTTGGCATCAATTTCAACTAAATTGATATTCATAATTTTACCTCCGAAAAAATAATTTATCATCGATGACAACTAAATTATATCATCGGCAAATTACATTCAACAGGCGATTTACTGTGTTCCCTTTTTTCGCATTCTGTGTTATAATAAAATTTTTTTCATACAGCTAATGCATCTTTAATTCTATATTTTTTCTTATACTCCCCCTTCTTTTTATCCGAAATCGGCATTTTATCAATCGTTTCATCTATTCTCTGATTTATTTCGTTAATCGTATTCGGAACTTCTTCGAAAAAATTTATATTTTTGCTGTAATACGGAATAAAATCAGAATTGACTTTCTTTAAAACGCTCCAATATATTTTTGATGTGGGGCAGTTACCCTCACAAATTCCTGCTTTATTGAGCAGAAATTTGCTCAGTCTGTAATCGACATTAAGCACCAAAACTGCACGAATTATTGTGTCGGGTTTCATATCAAAATCATATCGGTTTACTATATGATCAACAGTTCCCTCGCCAAATCCGTACGCATCTCTATAATCAGCTCTTGAAACATTCATTGCTTCAAGAAGCTTGGTAAACGCCAAACCGATTGTATCGGCTTTAATCTGTTCAATAAATTTTTCAGTAGATAAAGTAATTGCGGCATCGCTTTTCATGATTGCCCACAAAACGCAATAGCCATGTATAAACCAAAAGTTTATATTGCATATATAAACTCCTTTCATTTTAAATTGATGTTTTTGCCGACTGAATCGACACCCAAACATCACGGGCGTTTGCCTAAATTTTATGTGAGGCAACTGCACATAGTTCATTTTTACCTGTTATCAGGTCTGTTTCAACCTATGTTTTTACTTTATCACTGTTAATAACATCTTAATTTGATGTCGTTTTTTATTTTCCTATCGCCTCCTTAACACGGCTGTCGGGATGTGGCATTATCTTGCAAACAAAAAGAGAGTACAAATAAAAATTGTACTCTCTTTATATACAATATTCTGTTTTTAGTATTCAAAAGGGCATACTACCCCCATCTTAATGCAATCTCTCTTTTTCAAATATCTCAATGTGACACCGTCACAAATCAATTCTTGACCATACGAAGTGCTTCTACACTTTTATAAATAAAAAGGAGCTACGAAGAATGGAGTCTTAAACTTCATTTCTTCACAATCCCTTGTTATCCCTTATATAATAGTTTAGGTCTGTCTTTGTTTTTTAAACGCACCCATAATCGGATACAACTATCCTTCAGGGGCTTACTTGTTCTCTTGATTTTCAAAAAATCTCAAACAAGTGGGCGACACATAAATCAGTATGTGTCTCACGATCTGATTAAAAATCAGATACTACTTAATCACAGCGTCCCTCATATTTCACTATATGCGGACTGCGACCGGCAATATTGCAGCGGTACATACTTCTCTTGAGTATTAGCCTTTTCTGCAATCTAATCGTTTTACAGCTTGACGAATTCTAACCTATCCAAAGGAAACGACTGTACATTGTCAACACCTATATATTATCACATTATCTTTTCGTTTTCAAGTGTTTTTTGCTTTAGTTACTTTAGGAATTAACTACTATTTCGTCAGTAAATGCCTAATCATAAAACCAAACCATAGTTCTCAACGAAAAAAAGATACACATCAAAGTGTACCCTTTTATTCTTCATATTTATCTCTCACGACGGATAAATTGAACGCAATTCACCCATTCAGTCCTGCCTTCTATTGATACTATCTCAAGCAGTAAATAATTCAATGTAGGTTCATCACGATTCACCACTAAATTATCAAAATACAAATTCTTTGTAAAAAGAATTCAGTCGAATAGCATTGAAATGACAGGTAAATTGTGATAAAATATATACAAAAGTTACATCATTTGGCAATACATTTGATTCAAATATAGTAATATTTCAGTTGCAAAGTCAGGTATTATTTATGGAACTTATTAACAACACTACCAAAACGCTCAAAGATGATTTGTCCGTTGAGATAAAAAAAGGAAGCAAACTTTCCATTGCCGCTGCTTGTTTTTCAATTTATGCATTTCAGGAATTAAAAAAGCAATTATCCGGAATTGATGAACTTCGTTTTATTTTTACCTCTCCTACTTTCACTACTGAAAAAGCTCCTAAAGAAAAGAGAGAATTTTATATTCCCAGACTAACCCGTGAAAAAAGTTTATATGGTACAGAGTTTGAGATAAAGTTAAGAAATGAACTCACTCAAAAGGCAATTGCCAAAGAATGTGCCGAGTGGATAAAAAAGAAAGTTACATTTAAGTCGAATATAAGTGATAAGACAATTCAGGGCGGTATTGTAGTAGATGAAGTTGGATACACACCGATAAATAACTTTACAACAATTGAGCTTGGTTGTGAAAAGGGCAATGTAATCAGCACAACTATTGTTAAGGATAATTCATTGGCAAAGACATTGCTTGCGGATTTTAATGAAATTTGGAACAATAGTAAAGTATTGCAGGAAGTCACCGATGAGGTTATTGACAATATAACGGCTGCCTACAACGAAAATTCTCCTGATTTTATCTATTTTGTTACACTCTATAATATCTTCAACGAATTTCTTGAAGATATTTCAGAGGATGTTCTTCCTAATGAGGCAACCGGATTTAAAGAAAGCAAGATTTGGAATATGCTTTACAATTTTCAAAAGGATGCCGCTCTTGCAATCATCAATAAACTTGAAAAATACAACGGATGTATTCTTGCAGATAGCGTTGGTCTTGGCAAAACTTTTACTGCACTTGCTGTTATCAAGTATTACGAAAACAGAAACAAGTCTGTACTTGTTTTGTGTCCTAAAAAGCTGACAAACAACTGGAATACATATAAAGACAACTATATCAATAACCCTATTGCATCCGACCGTTTGAGATATGATGTGTTATATCACACCGACCTTAACAGAACACACGGTAAATCTAACGGTCTTGATCTGGATAGGCTAAATTGGGGCAACTATGATCTTGTAGTTATTGATGAATCGCATAACTTCCGTAATGGCGGAAAAATAATTGAAAATCCTGATGAAGATGATAAAGAAAACAGATATGTAAAACTTCTCAAAAAAGTAATTCGTGCAGGTGTGAAAACAAAAGTTCTCATGCTTTCTGCAACGCCGGTAAACAATCGTTTTAATGATTTAAAAAATCAGTTAGCACTTGCGTATGAAGGTCACACTGAGTACATTGACAAAAAATTGAACACCACTCGCTCTATTGACGATATATTTAAAAACGCACAAAGGGCATTTAATACTTGGAGCAAATGGGATGTTTCGGATAGAACAACAGACAATCTGCTGAAAATGCTTGATTTTGATTTTTTTGAAGTGCTTGACAGCGTTACAATTGCCCGCTCAAGAAAGCATATTCAAAAATACTACGATACTACGGATATAGGTACATTCCCGTCAAGGCTCAAACCAATATCACTCAGACCTAACTTAACTGATTTAAAATCAGCCATTACATATAATCAAATTTTTGAGCAGCTTATGCTCCTATCACTTTCAATATACACCCCCACCCACTATATTCAGGCAAGCAAAAAAGAAAAATATTCTGACTTATTTGGTAAAGATAAAGAAAAAATCGGATTCGACCAAATGGGTCGTGAGCAGGGTATTCGCAGACTTACTGCAATCAATTTGATGAAGCGTATGGAAAGTTCTGTTTATTCATTCAACCTTACGCTTACACGCATTAAGGCATTGATTGACAAAACCATAAAAGCGATTGACGATTTCAACAAGTTTACAGACACCAAACTTGACCTAACAGATATTTCTGATGTTGATGAATTTGACGATGAAGATCAGAATGTTGATGACCTTTTCTCTTTTGGTAAAAAAATAAAAATCAGTCTTGCCGATATGGACTATGTTTCATGGAGAAAAAGTCTGCAAAAAGATGCAGATATTCTTGAACTGCTTACTCTTATGGTTGGTGATATTACACCTGAACATGATTTAAAGCTGCAAGAACTGTTGAAAATAATTGACAACAAGATAAATCACCCGATAAATGAAGGCAATAAAAAGATAATTATTTTTACTGCCTTTGCCGATACGGCAGGATACTTATATGACAACGTAAGCACTTATGTAAAAACGAAATACGGTCTTAATACCGCAATGGTATCCGGTATGGTTGAAGGACGCACTACTTGTTCAAATCTAAAGAAAGACTTGAACACAGTGCTTACTTGCTTTTCTCCAATATCAAAAGACAAAAAATTGCTTATGCCAAATGATGATACAGAGATTGATTTGCTCATTGCAACTGACTGTATTTCAGAAGGTCAGAATTTACAGGATTGCGATTATCTTATTAACTATGATATACATTGGAATCCTGTCCGCATCATTCAGCGATTTGGACGAATTGACCGTATCGGAAGCAAAAATAAAGTCATTCAGCTTGTAAACTTTTGGCCGGATGTAACCCTTGATGATTATATCAATCTTAAAGCAAAAGTTGAAACACGAATGAAAATTGTAGATATGACTGCAACAGGCGATGACAATCTGCTAAGTGATGAAGAAAAGACCGACCTTGAATACAGAAAATCACAACTCAAACGCTTGCAAGAAGAGGTTGTTGATATTGAAGATATGTCAAGCGGTATTTCTATAATGGATTTGGGTCTTAATGAATTTAGACTTGATTTGCTTGAATATGTAAAGAATCATCCCGATATAGATAAAACACCTTTTGGACTTCATGCAGTCGCAAAAGCAAGTGATGAAATGCCGTCCGGAGTTATCTATGTGCTAAAAAATCGCTCCAACAGCGTAAATATAGATAATCAGAACAGACTTCACCCATTCTATATGGTTTATATCAGTGAAGACGGACAAGTTATATGTGACCATTTGTCGCCAAAAGCAATGCTTGACAAAATGCGTTATCTTTGCAAAGGCAAAACTGAACCATACACAGACCTTTGTAAACAGTTTAACAAAGAAACCCGTGATGGCAAAGATATGTCAAAATTTTCAGAATTGCTTGGCGATGCAATTTCATCTATTATCGAAGTAAAAGAAGAAAGTGATATAGACAGTTTCTTGGGTGGTGGACAGGTCAGCTTTTTGACAAACGAGATTAAGGGTTTAGATGACTTTGAACTTATTTGCTTTTTGGTAATTAGGAATTAGAAATGAGAAATTAGAAATGGAAAACATTGTTTTTGAGAAAAGCAAAAAGTTTGCTTTGCGAATTATTAGAATGTACAAATATCTTTGTGGTGAAAAGAAAGAATATGTCCTTTCAAAACAGCTATTAAGAAGCGGAACAAGCATAGGAGCAAATATTGCCGAGGCAAACTGCGCAATTAGCAAAAAAGATTTTTTGGCAAAGATGTATATTGCTTTTAAGGAGTGCTCTGAAACTGCATATTGGTTAGAACTATTGTATGGTGCAGAATACTTATCTAAGGATGAGTTTGGTTCAATCAATTCAGATTGTGTTGAATTGAAAAAATTGCTTTCAAGCATAACTAAGACTATGAAGGATAACTCCTAATTCATAATTCCTAACTACTAATTGATTGAAACGGAGTGAAAATTGAAATGCTCGGATTACCAAAGACGACGGAAATGAGTAAGCAGCTTCCGAAAAAAGCTATTTATACTAAATTTCAAATGAATACAGCAGAAAAAGCAAAAATTGATGCTGATATTTCAAGAATCACGATAGTAAATGAAATTGCTCCCAATAAGGTTAATATTCCTGCCGGAGAAGATGTAAAAAGTTTTTTTGTTTTGCTTGTTTCACTCAAAAAGAAAGAATATGATGAAAAAACGATAGCAACGCTTTCTAAGTTGATACCGCAAAATATTTTATTTGTTCTTGAATATGAGGATGAAAGCAGACTTGCTATTTACCATATAAAGGTAATGCAGACAGAATGGAAACCTACTGAAAATCAACAAATTGAACTTCATGGACTTAACCTTGATACAGTCTGGGAGAACATTGTTAAGAGTTTGGAGTGTGGAGTGTGGAATGAGGAGTTATCTCTTGATGAAAATTTAGCACTCCACGAACAGCAGGAAAAACTGCAAAAGCAGATTACCAAACTTGAAAAGCAAGCACGAGCAGAAAAACAACCCAAAAAGAAATTTGAAATAGTACAACAGCTCAAAAAGTTGAAAGTAAAATTATAAGATTATAATTTTAGAGGAGGGAATTATAAATTTATGAACTGGGATACAGTATTTAAAATAGTATTAAGCATTGTCGGAAGTGTCGGCGGTGCTGGAGCAATTATAGCTTTTGCAGTAAAATTTTCAGCCAATTTAATTGCAGATAAATTAAAGAAAAAATATGAACTGGAAACAACAAAAAAATTAGAAGAATACAAATCAAAGCTTGAAAATAAAAATTACATCAGTAAAACAAGGTTTGATACAGAGTTTAGCATTTATAGAACGCTATCAGTTGCATTTTTTGATATGGTAAAAAATATTAGTATAATGATTCCGGAGGGATATACCAAAGTACCCGCAGATCCTAAAGCAAAGAAAGAGTATGATAAAAGGATATATGACCGTGCACTAACAGCAGTTGTGAAAGCCCAAGATACTTTAAACGGTAATGCTCCGTTTATATCAGAAGATATGTATAACGAATATTCTGCAATCTTAAAATTGTGTAATCTACAGCTGGATGTGTTTAGTTATAGGTGGAATGTTCTCTATTTAGCGAGTCAGGAAGAAAAGGAAAAATTGGATTTTAAAGATTATAAGAGAACAGGGACAATCAACAAATCAATGCAGGAACTGAATAACAAAGTTAGAAAATATATCTCAACACTAGATGTCATTGAATGAAAAAACGGAGGAAAAATGCAATGGAAAAGTTGAAAATGCAGACAGCGAATAAGGCTGATGAGAATTTTAAGAAATTAGCAGAAATGTTTCCTAATGCTGTGACAGAGGCAAAGGATGAGAACGGTGAAGTAGTTCGTGCTATTGATAAAGATGTACTTATGCAGGAAATAAACACAAAGGTGGTTGACGGCAAAGAGGAACGCTATCAGTTTACTTGGCCTGACAAGAAGAAGTCCGTTCTTCTTGCCAATGCACCAATAAATAAGACATTGCGTCCTTGCAGAGAAGAAAGCGTTGATTTTGATAATACAGAAAATCTTTATATTGAGGGCGACAATCTTGAAGTGTTGAAGCTATTGCAGGAAACTTATCTTGGCAAAATCAAGATGATTTACATAGACCCGCCGTATAACACAGGAAAAGATTTTATATATAACGATAAGTTTAATCAGGCACACGGTGAATACATAGGAGTAAGTGGTCAGTATGATGATGATGGAAATCAATTGGTACAAAACGTTGAAAGTAATGGTCGTTTTCACACCGATTGGCTTAATATGATTTATCCAAGGCTAAAGATTGCAAAAGATTTGTTGTCAGATGATGGTGTTATTTTTATCAGTATAGATGATGGAGAAATTGAAAACTTCAAAAAATTATGCAATGAAATTTTTGGAGAGAAAAATTTCATTGCTCAAAGTGTTAGAAGAACTATTAATTCTGGAAAGCACGATATCACAACAATTGCTCCTTTTCACGAATATGTTTTAATGTATGCAAAAAACATTTCTTTTATTCAATTAGCAAAAAAGCCAAAAGACGAAGCTGAAAGGAATAGACTTTATAAAGAAAAAGATGAGTATGAAAATGAGCGTGGTAGATTTTATATCACTCAATTAAACAAAAATAGTTTGCAATATTCCGATGGCCTAAATTATCCAATCATAGGTCCAGATGGAAAAGAAATATGGCCTGGCGGAGGCATTGATGATAAAGTATGGATTTGGAGGTGGTCAAAATCGAAGGTGGAATGGGGAATAAAAAACGGATATATAGTTTTCAAAAAATCAGGTTCTTCATATAAGGTATATACTAAATCATACGAATTTAGAGATAAAGATGGAAACCCTATAAAACGTGGCAACCCTTATTCTTCACTTGAATTTATAGATAAAAAGTATGCTAATTTTAATGCAACTCCTGAATTAGAGAAATTATTTGATGGAAAAAATATTTTGATTTTCCAAAATCCTCTGCTTTCATTAAAGAACTTGTTAAACTTGCTAACTTAACAAATAATGATATTATATTGGATTTTTTCTCAGGCTCGGCAACAACAGCTCATGCCGTTATGCAACTTAATGCAGAAGATGGTGGGAATCGCAAGTTTATTATGGTACAGTTACCGGAAGAAACAGATAAAAAGAGTGAGGCATACAAAGCCGGTTACAAAAACATTTGCGAAATCGGCAAAGAGCGCATTCGCCGTGCGGGACAGAAAATTAGGAATGAGCAATTAGGAATTAAGAATGAAGGCGATAACTCCTCACTCCAAACTCCTAATTCCTCACTTGACACCGGTTTCCGTGTACTAAAATGTGATACCTCTAATATGAAAGATGTGTACTACAACCCTGCTGAGTACGAGCCATCACTTTTTACAAGTCTTGAGGATAATATCAAAGAGGATAGAACATCAGAAGATTTGCTGTTTCAAGTTATGCTTGACCTTGGAATTTTGCTTAGCAGCAAAATTCAAGTTAGGAGTGAGAAAGTAGGAATGAGGAATTATTCTTACTTTGATGTTGAGAATGGATATTTGATTGCTTGCTTTGACAAAAACATTGATGAAGAAGTCATCACGGCTATTGCCAAGCAAAAACCATATTATTTTGTTATGCGTGACAGCTCTATGGCAACTGATAGTGTTGCAACCAACTTTGAGCAGATTTTCGCCGCATATAGCCCTGATACAGTAAGGAAGGTGCTATGATAATTCATAATGCATAATTCATAATTGAGGAATACTATGAAAACAGATAATATTATTGTAGAAAAGAGTAAAGCTTTCGCTATTAGAATTATAAATTCATACAAATATCTTTGTGAAGAGAAACACGAATATATTTTGTCAAAACAACTTCTTCGTTCAGGAACGAGCATAGGGGCAAATGTTAAAGAGGCTATACGAGGACAAAGTAAAGATGATTTTATCCACAAACTGAATATATCACTTAAAGAGGCAAGTGAGTCAGAATATTGGATTGAGTTGCTATTTGAAACCGACTATATTACAAAGCAACAATTCGACAGTCTTATTGGTGATTGTCGGGAGCTTATTAAGCTACTAACCTCTATTATTAAAACAAGCCGAAAGGAGGGTAAATAATTCATTATGCATTATGCATTATGAATTATGAATTGATTTGAAGTTTAATTTTAAGATTCAACAATATCAAACGGACGCAGTTGATGCTGTTATAAATGTCTTTAACGGTCAAGGCTTTCATGATAAAACAAATTACATCCGTGACCTTGGTAATAAAAATCAAACCGATGCGCAGATGACCATTAACACTCCCGATGAAGAATTTGATGTTATAAATGACATAGGATATAAAAACGAGCTTGTTGAACTTTCTGACGAGCAGTTATTACAAAATATTCACACCTTGCAAAGTCAGAATAACATAAAGCTCTCCCCTTCCCTTGTAAAAGATTTGGGCAGATGCAGTCTTGATATTGAGATGGAAACAGGTACCGGTAAAACCTATGTATATATCAAAACAATGTTTGAGCTAAATAAAAAATACGGCTGGAGCAAGTTTATTGTGGTGGTACCGAGCATTGCTATTCGTGAAGGTGTAAAGAAATCATTTGAAGTAACCACTGATCACTTCATGGAACACTACGGCAAAAAGGCTCGTTTCTTTATCTATAACAGTTCCAACTTAAATCAGCTTGATAACTTTTCATCAAACTCAGGCATCAATGTTATGATTATAAATACACAAGCTTTTGCTACATCTCTTAAAGAAGGCGGTAGAAGCAAGGAGTCCCGTATTATTTATTCAAAGCGTGATGAATTTGCATCTCGCCGTCCAATTGATGTTATCAAAGCAAATCGTCCAATTTTAATTCTTGATGAGCCACAGAAAATGGGCGGTGATGTGACACAAAAGGCATTGAAAAACTTTAATCCTCTTTTCAGTCTTAACTATTCTGCTACCCACGCAAAACATCACAACCTTGTTTATGTACTTGATGCTCTTGATGCATTCAACAAAAAACTTGTCAAAAAAATTGAAGTTAAAGGTTTTGAAGTTAAGAATTTAAGAGGTACTGACAGCTATCTATATCTTGAACAAATTGTGTTATCGCCAAAGAAACCGCCAATGGCGAAAATTGAGCTTGAAATCGGATATAATAAGTCAATTAACCGAGAAACACGAATTCTCGGTGTAGATGATAACTTGTATTATGTTTCCCAAGAAATGGAACAGTATAAGGGTTATACCATCTCTGAAATTAACCCTCTTTATGGTACAGTAACTTTCACTAACGGCAAAGTAATCAAAACCGGAGATGTTGTTGGAGATATTTCTGAAAACGATATGCGCCGTATTCAAATTAGAGAAACCATACTTTCTCATTTTGAAAAAGAAGAAAAACTCTTTGACAAGGGAATTAAATGCCTATCATTATTCTTCATTGATGAAGTTGCAAAATATCGTCAGTATGATGAAAACGGAGATGAAGTTCTTGGCGAGTACGGCAAGATATTTGAGCAGGAATACATCAGTGTATTAAACGACTATGTAACATTGCTTGATACCCCGTACCAAAGATATTTAAAGTTCATCTGTAGTGATGCAACTAAGGTACATACAGGTTACTTTAGTATTGATAAAAAAGGTCATGCTATTGACAGTAAATTAAAGCGTGGCAGTGAATTTTCCGATGATATTTCAGCATATGACCTTATCTTAAAGAACAAAGAAAGATTGCTTTCATTTGACGAGCCTACAAGATTTATTTTCTCTCACTCTGCACTTCGTGAAGGCTGGGACAACCCAAATGTATTTCAAATTTGTACGCTTAAACACTCCGACAGCAACACCGCAAAGCGTCAAGAAGTCGGTCGTGGACTTCGTTTGTGCGTAAATCAGAACGGCAATCGTATGGATGCGGAAAGTTGTGGCGAATCTGTACATGATATAAATACCCTAACGGTTATTGCAAGCGAAAGCTATAAAACATTTGTTACGGATTTGCAGTCGGATATTAAATCTGTACTTTATGACAGACCTACTGTTGCAACAAGTGAATATTTCAAAGGCAAGTATGTTAAGGTTGATGATGTACCTACGCTCATTGACGATAAAACCGCAAATAAAATTTACAAATATCTTATCAAAAATGATTATATTGATGATGACGATAAGGTTACTGACAAATATCGTCAAGAAATTAAGAGTGGTACTGTCGCTGAACTACCGGAAGAATTAAAACCTATGGCGGATGGTATACATACGCTTATTCAGTCTGTATATGATGACAACATTCTTCAAGATATGTTTACAGATGGTCACGAAACAAAAGTCAAAGATAATCCTCTTAATGATAACTTTGCCAAAAAAGAATTTCAGGCATTATGGAACGAGATAAACCACAAATACGCTTATACAGTAGAATTTGACAGCAATGAACTTATACAAAAAGTCATTGCTCATATTGATGATAAATTATTTGTTACTGAACTTCAATACACCACAACTGTCGGTCATCAAAAAGAAGAAATGAATGAATACGAAGTTGAGCGTGGAGCTTCCTTTACCAGCGAAAAAACGAGAGTACAAACACTTAGACACACTGAAACAAGTCAAGTCAAATACGATCTCATTGGCAAAATTACTGAGGGAACATCATTAACAAGAAAAACTGTATCAGCAATTTTACAGGGCATAAATATCAAAAAATTCTATATGTTTAGAAATAATCCTGAAGAATTTATTACAAAGGTTATCAGGCTTATCAATGAGCAAAAAGCTACAATGATTGTAGATCATATTTCTTACGATACTATTGAAGGAAAATACGATAGCACAATCTTTACAGCCGAAAAAAATACGCAGAGCTTTGATAAGGCATTCCTTGCAAAAAAAGCAATTCAGGATTATGTGTTTACGGATGGTTCTGCAGAAAAGAGTATTGAAAGAAAATTTGCAGAAGATTTGGATGTAGCGGAAGAAGTATGTGTTTACGCAAAACTTCCGAGAACATTTCAAATACCTACTCCCGTCGGCAATTATTCTCCTGACTGGGCAATCGCTTTCTACGAAGGAACGGTTAAACATATCTTCTTTATTGCTGAAACAAAGGGAACAATGGAAATGCTTAATCTTAGACCAATAGAGCAAGCAAAGATTTCTTGTGCCAAAAAATTGTTTAATGAAATGTCAACAAGCAATGTTGTTTACCATGATGTTGACAGTTACCAAAGCTTATTAGACATTATGAATTCAATATAAACAAAGAAGAAAAGTCGAGTTTGTGTATTCAACTTGACTTTTCTTCATACAACATAGTAATACACATTAAAAAAGTGAATACAAAACTAACAAATAAATGAAACAACTATAATACTTGTCAAATAAATACTATGGAAAATATAAGAATCAACAAAGTGCAGAAAGCGGCATTCGAACTAATTCAATCAGATGCAAGATTTTTAAATACAATAATTGATATCAATACAAATGCTAAAAATATTGATAGTAATTTTTTAATGATGTGTCAACCCTACATAGGAATATTTGCAGATGGTGCAGAACAATGGTGTCGAAAAATGGGGTTAGCCGCACCAGTGTTTAACAAAAAAGAAAAGACTTATTATTCTTCTCTTAGACAAGGGCATAAGCTTTTTGAAAAATCTTATAACGATTATACTAAAGCTCTAATGCATCAATTTTACAAAAGTGATAATTATTTCTTTAGAATAAGTGGATTGCGTAAAAATGCCTATTATAATGTAGGAACTGATATTTGCAATGGAGAATTCTGTGGCAATACAATTTTGTGTGCTTTACACACTCCCATTGATGATTTTGAAGATAAAAATTCAGGTGATTTCATTAGCGAGATGGGTGTAATCGTAGGTAAATTGGCTGCTTTTTTAGGGTGCAGAAACTTTCCTCCATATAATTACGATGATATCAATAACATAGTTATATATAAAGACTATCACTTTTATCACAATTGCCCATTAGTTTTAAAAAATGATGTAGGGTTTGTATTGTTTTCAATTCTTTGCAATATCAATTATGCAATAAAATTTGTTGAAAACTACTTCGTTGAAAACATTCCCCAAAAATTCAAATTTGCCTATTTACAATATTATTACCTTTGCGACTTTATAAGAGAAATGAACGAATTACTAAACACCAAGTTGGAATTAAATAGTTCTCTTAAAAACAGAAATATTAGAAATTGCCTTGCACATTATGGACTAGGACAATTTATGAAAGAAACTGACATTGATAAAGAAGATATCCTTAAAGGCATAACGGTAAAAGCTTTCAATATGGAATACTACCATTGCAAAGAACTTCTTTACGATTACCTTAACAAATTAGCTATACAGATAAAGTACAAAACATTTTAGTACGCTATTCCAAAGGTAGAAAACTGAATTCTAACTGATTATCAGTGATTTTCCGATATGTGAATCCTTCTTCTTTTCAGGCCCAATAATTTTTTATATTGCTGTATATGTCAATATTCTCTTGTCATAATAAAACCTCCTATTGTAGTTTCTTTAATTCTACCATAGAAGGTCATTTTTCATTATCCACTTTTTACGAACTTGTGCAAAGAATTATGGAAGTTATTGAACTGAGTAACAAAGCATTTATGGGTTATAATTTTCAATGAAAGTATTGATGACAAACAGATTGAAGCGTTTGCTTTTGGTGTTTAGACAGTCTTTATAAATAATCAAATAGCAGGCAAAAAGAAAGCTGAGGATATGAAAATTGTCCTCAGCTTTTGGTTGTTTTAGGGGTTATTTTTCGATAATTTTGGGGGTTGATTTTGAATAATATGCATTGGCAGTTTTTTGACTGATGAAATCTTGTAAGGGTTTTCTAAAAATTTTTCTAAAAAACTTTCTGAATTTTAGAAAACAAAGAACAATATATTAAATATTGTTCAGTGTTACAAAATCCTGAGATTGCTGATAATTACTGTTCTTTTTGGACTTTACAGCATTAGGTGATACAAGATAATACCACTTCTGAGCCGCTCCAAAACCGCGTGCCGAGGGTTCAAGTCCTTCTGCCCCTGCCACATAAAAACGGCTTAAACACTGCGTTTAAGCCGTTTTTTGATATAATTTTATGTACGAAACACGGTCTGAATTTCCACTGTTGATGCTCATTTCAGGCATCAAAATGTTCAACAGGCGCTAATAATTCCAACGTTTCCGTCTGCTACATCATCAAAATAGCATCAATTATCATCAACAATATTTTATTGAAGGCTTTGAAGAAAAATAAATTTCCCAAAGCCTTTTCTTTGTTTACAGCGTAGCAGTTTTTATTTTTTTAATTACTTCTCATCTAAAACAAACATTCCATCGTCAAATAGTTCAATGGTAAAAGAATAACCAGTAGATTTATCGGTAATAAGAAGTGCTGTATCGTTTAGCTTTTCAACATCATAAATTTCTTTATCACGGTAGTATTCCGCAAAATCATTAATATCATAAAATTCTTTATAATACACTTCCCCCTCAAACGGAGTAGCATTTGCAGGGTAGTCAGAATTTGAAAATTCTTCGAGCATATAAAATGGTATGTAAATGTATTCCCCAAATTCTTCTGCTCTACCGACATCTGCAAAAAGCGAGTAGTTGTAATCTCCGTTATTTGAAGAATTGTATTTGACATAAAAATTACCGTTTGTTGTTTCAAGTTTCATATAGCCGGTAGAAAGTGTGTGGTAAATGTTAATCGCTGTATTAACAGCGTCGGCACTCTCAAGCTCCTTTTGTAACTCTGAAAAGCTGAGGTGCGTTGTGAAATTTGAAAAGTTTCCTGTATCAGCATAATTATAAACATCAATCGGTATGGTAAGGCTTTTGCCGGTAATGAGATTTTTGGCATAAATTGTATTACTGCTATGCAATCCTCCGCAGGCTGAAAGCAGACTACTGCAAACTATAAAGCCAATCAACAAGAGCGTCATCTTTGTTTTCTTCATTTTGTTCAAACTCCTTATAATTAATTAATTCCCGTATAGAATCATCAAGCAGACCATAATGATTAAGTATTTTAAGTTCTTTGTTGTCAGAACCAACGACAAAATATTCAACTAAGGTGTGCTCACCTGCTCCCAATGGGCCCATCATCTTACCATCCTCAGAAACAAGTGTATAATCCACTTTAAAGATGTATTCTTGATTTTCTTTATCTACCCAAAAAAGTTCAGCGTTATTTAAGTCACAGCTTTTAACATTATTTAAAAATACATCAATACTGCTTTTGTCAATATCTTCAAAGCATGACAAATATTCTTCAGCATTCTTTGTATTCAAAGCATCAATATAATCAGTAATTGGAGTTACGACTTGTTGCTTTAAGTCTTTGTTGATAATTCCATATTGCATAGCGTAGGTGTTGTTTTTCTTCATCACTAAAATTCTGAACGGGTTTGTATCATCTGTATTGGGGGTAACAAATATAATACCGCTTGTTAAGTTTCCGTCCTCATACTGTACTTCATATCCGCATTCTTCATAAAACTTAACTATATCAGTAAAAACCGAGGTGCTTTCATTGAGATAAACATAACTGTCGAATGGATTATTATTATTTGTTTCCAAAGTATAAGTTGCATCGTTGGTTTTCTCGTAAGTAAAGTAATGGCTTGTTAAATGAGTAGGATACCATATATTAATACTTTCATATGGAATATCATGGCCTATTTCGTTAAATTCTCCACTTTCGCTCATCACAACATACACATCATCTACGATGTTCTCATTTTTATCACATACATTTTTACTAAAGAGAATATAAGGGCAATTCTCATTATACTTTGCAAGAAATTCTCTATTGTTCAATTTAATTAATGTAATTTGGGGATTACTTTCGCTTAATGCGTTCATTATTTCTTCAGCAGATAAATCTGATTCAAATGCAAGCATACTTCCTTTGCTTGGTGTCAGTTTAATATTGTCAATATTTAATACTGCTTCATAATCATTTACATAATTATACACTTTTATATTTGGCTTTTCATTTTCGGTTGCACAAGCAGTGAGCTGAACAAACAAAATAATTATAATAATCAAAGACAATACTTTTTTCATAATAACCTCTTTTATTAAAATTCCTACATATTTAGCAACTTTCTTTTGATGATAAGTTCAATATAATTCATCATCAACATTGAAATCAACGGCAAACTCAGCAACAAGAAACTATATAATCTGACCTTTGCCTCAACTGCCGATACTCCATAAAGCGTTACATAATGCATTTCGTACAGCATTTTTGAAACCATGGATGTATCGCTGAAATCTACAATTCTGAATATAATAAAAATTGATAAAAGCAACACAACCGAAACGGAACCTATAATAATTGATATCACACTGATTGTTTTACTAACCTTTACACCTGCCTGTTTAAGTAAATGCTTGTAATACAACATCATAATCTCAAACAGAATAACAGGTACTACTACAAAAAATTCATACCAATAATCAATTCTTAAAGCTAAAAACAATGGCATAATCAGCAGGAAAATAACACTTATAGTTATTGCTGTAAATCCGCTATATGCTATGTCTTCCGACAAATATATGATAGTGTTCCCTTCATTTCTATAAACGATTTTATAGACTATTTCTGACAATAAGCAAATTCCACACCCCGAGAACATCATTATCTGTCCAAAGAGCCGAGTGGATTCATTATTTTCATCTATTAAATCACATCTGACCAGAAAGAATGAACCAAATACCACTAATACTAAACCAAGGATAATACCAATCTTATATGCATACAAAACTCTCTTGTTAATTTTATATGAAACTTCAGAGGTAGTGTTTTCTTTTGTGTTTGTGTAATTATCCTCTATTCCATATAGCTCGTTTATTGTTATTTTCAGTACTTTAGCAATATCAGGCATTAACAATGCATCCGGAACCTGATTTCCTATTTCCCAGCGTGATACAGTCTTGTCTGATACAGACAGCATATCGGCAAATTCCTTTTGTGTTAAGCCAAGCTTTTTGCGGTGTTGCTTTATTATTTCATTAATAGTCATATATCCATCTCCTAAAGTTTTATAAATAAATAATATCAAATCAGGAACAGAGAGGAAACATCGTGCTTGCTGAATTAATTCTCATTTTTTGAGAATTGGCTTTAGAATGCATATATATTACGCTAATATGCCTTTCTGTTAATACACAATAATTGACAGTTAACCTCGCCTATGATATGCTATATTATAACAATTTAACATTATGTTTGTAAATTCAATTATATCAATTATTTTTGCACTATCTGCAATAGAGGATTTATGACAAAGTGCCGTTTCTGGGAAAACCGATATTTACCAATTGAATACAGTCTTGATAAAATCCAAAGCAACGAAGGATTTTTTTCTTTATGCCTTGTTAAAAAAGGCGTAGCAACTCTTGAAATTGACAACGAGAAGTGTTATCTTTCTGCCCCTGCAATGATTTGTGTTAATCCGGACAAAAAGATTACAATCTTAAAGTCAAATCATTTGCAAATAAAAACCATTCTATTTACTCCGGATTTCATTAACAGAAATCTCTCTGTAGAAAGTATTTTGTCTTATGATTATGAAATTAATTGCAAGCTTTTTGATTTTCCGAGTTTTGATTTGTTTTATCAGACAAACAACTTTTACAATTGTGTAATTCCTTTTGATGTAGAAGAACTTAGCAAAGTTGAATACCTTTTTGACAGCATTATAGAACAGCTTTCAGTACAGCCTGATAATATGTGGTCTTGTAGAGCAAGAATGTCTGTTATTAGAATTTTTGACTATGCTGCAAACCTCTACAAAGAAGCTTTTGAAATAAATCAGGAAAGCGATACATTAATTGACTGTATCCTTACTTTTATTGAATTTAATCTTGAAAAACAATTTACAATTGACGATTTATGTCGTTGGTATAATACCAACCGCACAACCCTTATGACTGAGTTCAAACATATAACAGGAAAAACAATTAATGAGTTTGTTATTGATAAGCGTATTAGTGTTAGCAAAAAGATACTTGAATTCACCAATATATCTATTGAGGAATTATCGGAGAAATGTGGTTTTTCAAGCCAGTCATACTTCACAAGAACATTTAAAAAGAAAACAGGTCTTTCTCCAACACAATATCGCAAGCAAGCCATTGAAAAACGAATTGAAAAATTTCAAACTTAGTCCTATGTTTTTTCTATTCTTTGTTTACAGCATAGCAAAAATTTACATCGGATTTGAAGTGGAATTCAAGTCCGATGTTTTTGTTTTGATGTTAAGTTTAATTCAAACCCATCAGTTATTCTGTTCAGCTTTGTCAAATCTCTTTTCACATAATAAAGTTCCGTAATATCAGAGGTTGTACGTTCGAGCAAATCTGCAACCTGTCTTGGTGTGAGGGATCTTATTGAACCGTCAGGTTGCT
>ULTC01015845.1_pt1 | contig 24251 bp, 22 predicted proteins | sample 1957091 | NCBI WGS metagenome assembly ULTC01 (sample SAMEA4835720, study PRJEB28245) | human gut metagenome | biome: gut microbiome; material: fecal sample | place: Denmark | collected 2008 | reverse complement strand
TGGTGCTTTTCACAATTACATTCTTGAGAATGTTCGTGATGATGCTCTTTGTGTTCAAATCTTGCTTTTAAATTTTCATAAAACTTTTTGTTAAATAATACATCTATTAAATATCCAAAGAACAGAGCAAACAAAAGTTTAAATCCAATCAAAATGAACATTTCTTTATATGCTGATGGATTGGCAATCATAATTGGAATTGCTTCATCGCTTGTGGCAATAAAGACTGCGAATAATGTCCCTAGTGTGATTTTCCTTTGAGTGTATAAGTCTGCCATAGCAGCGGAAAAACCACATTGTGGGATTGACCCTAAAAGCGAGCCAAATAGTGGGCCAAACCATTTTTTCTTGCCAGTAATAAATGAAAAAGGTTCTTCTCTATGATGTGTTATGAATGCAATTAAAAGATAGACGAACAAAAGTATCGGAACTATCTTAATTGTATCTAGAAGCGCATCTAAAATAACATCTAACATATCTTACCTTTTTAAACTTTGCTTAGTATATTGATATTTGATTTTAAAATCAAGTGTTTTTTAAAAATTTTTAATAAAATTTTGACAATTTATCAATAAGTAGGTTATAATTACTAATAAATATATTAAAAATTCAAATTTTGTCGAGATTTAGGAGAATAAATGAATAATTTTGTAGTTAAAGATGCCAATCAAGCGTGTGCAAGAATAGCATATAAATTTAGCGATGTAAGTGCAATTTATCCAATCACACCATCAAGCCCAATGGCAGAATATTGTGATGAACTTTATGTTGCTGGAGAAAAAAATTTATTTGGTCAGCCACTAAAAATTGTTGAAATGCAATCTGAAGCAGGGGCGGCGGGTGCAATGCACGGCAGTTTGGTTGAAGGGACACTCACAACAACTTTTACAGCAAGTCAAGGCTTGCTTTTGATGGTTCCAAATATGTTCAAAATGGCTGGTGAGCAGTTGCCAGCTGTTATGCACGTTAGCGCAAGGGCAGTTGCAACGCACGCACTTTCTATTTTTGGCGACCATTCTGATGTTATGGCAACTAGGTCCACAGGTTTTTCATACATAGTGTCCAATAACGCTCAAGAAGCGCAAGATATGGCTGCTATTGCTCATATGTCTGCAATCAAATCCAGTTTGCCATTTATGCACTTTTTTGACGGTTTCAGAACTTCTCACGAAATTCAAAAATATGTTGAGTTGACAGATGAACAATTAAACAAATTATTGCCTAAAAAAGAAATTGAAAATTTCAGGCAAAGAGCATTAAACCCACAAAATCCAGTTCAAATGGGAACTGCGCAAAATCCAGATGTATTTTTCCAAAATCGCGAAGCAGCAAATGTTCAATACAATAAAGTGTTAGGCAATGTTGTTGACTCGTTTAAAGAATTTGAACAAATCACAGGCAGGCATTATGCTCCTTTTGAATATGTTGGAAGCAAAGATGCAAAGTATGTGATTGTTGCAATGGGCAGTGCTTGTGAAACGATTGAAGAGTTTATTTCAAAAATAAATCAATCAAATTGCAAAGAAGAGTTTAAACAAATAGGGCTTATAAAAGTTAGATTATATCGTCCATTCTCCATTGAACATTTTAAAAAGGCTTTGCCAAAAACAGTTCAAAAAATTTCAGTTTTGGATAGAACAAAAGAAAGCGGCGCGTTAGGCGAACCACTATATTTAGATGTTGTAACTGCATTAAAACAGTTAAATATTGATGTTGAAGTTGTAGGCGGAAGATATGGTCTTGGCAGCAAAGAGTTTGATAGCGAAAATGTTGCAAGCGTTTATGAAAATTTAATGCAAAATAAAAGCAAAAACAACTTTACAGTTGGAATTAATGATGATGTAACAAAATTATCTTTAAATCCAAGCAAAAAATTATATAAGATTTATCAAAATAGCGAAAAGAATAATAAATCCGATTATGAAATGTTGTTTTATGGACTTGGCTCAGATGGAACAGTAAGTGCAAATAAAAATTCCATTAAAATGATTGGAATGAATACAAATAAATTTGTTCAAGGATATTTTGAATATGATAGCAAAAAATCTGGCAGTTTAACAGTCTCACATTTGCGTGTTTCCAATAAGCAGATAAAGAAAATTTATGAAGTAAAGCGTGCAGATTTTATTGCTATTCATAATTATAGTTTTTTAAACAGGTTTGACATATTAAGTAGACTAGGTGAAAATGGCGTAGTTTTGTTAAACACAGCGCTAAATGAAAGCGAATTGAATGAAAACTTGCCAAACTATTTCAAGAAAAAATTAATTGAAAGCAAAGCAAAATTGTATATCATTGACGCAGGAAAATCTGCTAGAGAGTTGGGGCTTGGAAATAAGATTAATGTCATTATGCAATCGGCATTTTTCTATACTTCAGAAATTATTCCTTTTAATAATTTCCTAACACAAAATGAAATTGCCATTAGAAAGACTTATGGAAGAAAGGGCGAAGAAGTTGTAAAAGCGAATATAAACGCAATGAAAGAAGGTTCAAAAGTAATTAAAGTTGACCTTGCAAAATTGAGTTATAACGATGTTGAAGACGAAATTGAAAAGTTATCTTCTGAAAATAAAGGTGAACTTTTAGATGAAGCAAATTGCAAATATAATGAAGAAATAATCAAAACTATTGCTTATAGAAAAGGCAATGATTTGCCTGTTTCAGCATTTTCAAGCAATGGTGCAGTTCCAACAGATACTTCAAAATTTGAAAAACGCGGCATCGCAGAGTTTATTCCTTGTTGGAAAAAGGAAAATTGCATTCAATGCGGAAGATGTGCGCTTGTTTGTCCTCACGCTGCTATAAGAGCGGTAAATGTTAAGGAAGAAAACTTAAAAGATGCACCAGCAAGTTTTGAAACGGTCAACACTATTGGCGCTAAAGGAGATAAATATAGAGTCCAGGTCAGCCCACTTGACTGCACTGGCTGTGGAGTTTGTGCCAGCGTTTGTCCTGCAAAAAATAAAGCACTTGTAATGACTTTGGCTAGGGATTTACAGCAAGAAAAAGAAAATTATGCTTTTAGTGAAAAGGTTGAAAAAGATAAAACAATATTCTCAAAATTTACAACAAAAGGCAATCAGTTTGAAAAACCTTTGTTCCAATTTAGCGGTGCTTGCGCAGGTTGTGGCGAAACTCCATATATAAAACTTGCAACAACTTTGTTTGGCGAGAATATGATAATCGCAAATGCAACTGGTTGTTCAAGCATCTATGGTGGCTCATATCCAACTTGCCCATATTCAAAATCTAAAAATGGATTTGGTCCAGCGTGGGCAAATAGTTTATTTGAAGATAATGCGGAATTTGGTCTTGGCATTGCACTTGCAAGCAAAACGAAAAAAGCAAGATTAAAGTCACTTTTATCAGATTTTGATTTTAACGATGAAAAGTTGAATGAGTTGAAATTAAAATTTATTGATAATGAAAATTCACTTTCTAATGACGAAGCAAAAACAATAATCGAAGCACTTGAAAAATTCGACAATGTTAAAGAAATTTTGAATTTAAAAGATGAATTTTATAAAAAGTCAATTTGGATGTTTGGCGGAGATGGTTGGGCTTATGATATTGGCTATGGTGGATTAGACCACATACTCAATTCAAATGAAAATGTAAACATTCTTGTTTTAGATACTGAAGTTTATTCCAACACAGGCGGGCAGGCTTCAAAGTCAACTTCTCGCGGAGCGGTTGCAAAGTTTGCCGCAAGCGGAAAAACTGGCAAGAAAAAAGATTTAGGCTTAATTGCTATTGCAAGCCAAAATGCTTATGTTGCAAAAGTATCTATGGGCGCAAATTATGAACAAACAATAAAAGCATTTAAGGAAGCGGAAGAGTTTGATGGCCCAAGCTTAATTATCGCTTATGCACCTTGTGTTGCACACGGAATTAATATGTCAAACACACAAGAAGAAATGAGCAGGGCAGTTCAATCTGGATATTGGGAACTTTACAGATACAACCCAGAAACGAAAACATTTAATTTTGATAGCGACGAGCCAACAATGGAATATGAAGAGTTTTTGAAAGGTGAAACAAGGTTCTCTGCAACAATGAAAGCAAATCCAGAAAGGGCTAAAGTTTTGTTTGAGCAAAGCAAACAAGATGCAATAGAAAGAAGAGAAATTTTAAAAAAATTAACTAAATAATAAAAAAATCACTATTTTTAGTGATTTTTTTAATAATTTTATATCAATTCTAATCTAATCATTGATTTTTTGCCGCGTTTTAAAATTGCATATCCTTTTGAAAAATCTTCAAGTTTTAAAGGCCTATTAATGTCTAAAACTTTTTCTCCATTGAGCGTTATTCCGCCTTGTTCTATGTTTCTTCTTGCTTCAGATTTTGATGTTGTCAATTTTGAAATTGTTAAAGCGTCTATAACTGTAAGTCCATTTTCAACTTCAACCTTGCTCAATTCGCATTTAGGAGCGTTTTCAATATTTCCTTCGCCGCCAAAAAGAGCATCAGAGGCATTTTGAGCAATTTTGGCTTCTTCTTCGCCGTGAATAATCTTTGTTATTTCATAAGCCATTAATCTTTTTGCTGCTCTAATATCTTCTTTAACAATCTTTTTAATTTCTGCAATATCAATTTCTGTGAAATATGTTAATAATTTTTCAACATCTTCATCTTTTTGATTGATAAAATATTGATAGAAATCATAAACCGGTGTTTTTTCTTTATCAACCCAAAGCGTGCCTTTTGCAGTTTTTCCCATCTTTTTGCCTTCACTGTTTGTTAAAAGTGGAGATACAATAGCTTCAAAAGTTTCATTTTTATTTTCTTGGAAATTCAATTTTCTGCCAAGTTCAACGCCTGCAATTATGTTTCCCCATTGGTCTGAGCCGCCAACTTGCAAAGTGCAGCCATATTTTCTGTTCAAAAATACAAAGTCATACGCTTGAATTAACATATATCCCATCTCAAAAAATGTTAATCCGCCAGCATTTAATCTGGAAACGCAAGAATCGTTTTGAAGCATATGTTTGACATTAAAATGCGTGCCAATATCTCTCATAAAGTCAACATAATCATAGCCTTTCATCCAATCTGCGTTGTTGACTATAATCGCAGGATTTTCGCCATCAAGTCTAACAAATCGTCCAATAAGCGATTTGATATGTTCATAGTTATTTTGAATAAAGTCGCTTGTAACCATATTTCGCATATCATTTCTTCCGCTTGGGTCGCCAATCATAGCAGTTGCACCGCCAAGAAGGATAATAACCCTATGACCAGCGTCTTGGAATTTTCTTAACATAAACAAAGAAAAACAATGGCCGATATGCAAACTATCCGCTGTAGGGTCAAAGCCGCCATAAACAGTTAATGGCTTGCCATTTAACATTTTCTTAACTTTTTCTTCATCGGTTGTTTGATAAATCAGTCCGCGTTCTTTCAAGTGTTCAAACAATTTATTTTTTTCCATTTGTTGCTCCTTAAAGTCTTTTATTGATTAAGAGTATAATATTAAATGAATTTTTTTGCAAACATAATCGCTAGATTTCGCTTTTTTCTTGACAATAAAACAAAAATAATAATATACTTATATTTAGAAATAAGGAGATAAAATGAAAGTTTTTAATTCGCTTACAAATAGAAAAGAAGAGCTGCACGACAACTCAACTCCTGTCACTATGTACACTTGCGGACCAACAGTCTATTATTACCCACACATTGGAAATATGCGCGCTTATCTTTTTATGGACTTTTTAAGAAAAACTTTGCACTTTTTAGGCTATAAAACAAATTCCGTTATGAATTTGACTGATGTTGGGCATTTAACTTCAGATGAAGATGAAGGCGAAGATAAAATGGAACTTGCGGCAAGCAGAGAAAAGAAAACGCCAGAGCAAATAGCAGAATTTTATACAAATTGTTTTTTTGAAGACTTTAAAGTATTAAACATTGAAAAGCCAGAACACATAGTTAAAGCAACAGATCATATTTCTCAAATGATTGATTTTATAAAAGAACTTGAAAAGAAAGGTTTCACTTATAAAATTGATGACGGAATTTATTTTGATGTTCAAAAATTTTCACATTATGGTGCATTATCTAACAAAGATTTGTCAAAGGTTGGAGTAAATAGAATTGATGAAAATTCTCAAAAACGCCACCCATTCGATTTTGCACTTTGGAAATTTGTTCCAAAGGAACACATTATGAAATGGGATAGCCCTTGGGGAGTTGGTTGCCCAGGCTGGCATATTGAATGTTCTGCAATGGGAACATATTATTTAGGAAATAAAATAGATATCCACACTGGCGGCGTTGACCATAAAACTGTGCACCACGAAAATGAAATTGCGCAAAACGATTGTATGATGGGGCACCAAGTTGTAGATAAATGGATGCACGTTGAATTTTTGCAAGTTGATGGCGGCAAGATGAGCAAGAGTTTGAATAATATCTATACAATCAATCAACTTGTTGAAAAAGGATATAGTCCATTAGATTTTAGATATTTGAACTTATTAACTCATTATAGGAAGAGTTTAAACTTTACTTTTGAAGCGTTAAATAGTGCAAAAAGTGCATTAAAATCATTAAAAAATATAGTTTTAGAGCATAAAAATTCAAATAATCATATCAATGCGCAGAATTTAGAAATTTATAAACAAGAATTTAGCGAAGCCATCGCGGACGATTTGAATATGCCTTTAGCACTCGGAACACTTTGGAAAATGGTTAAAGATATGGAAAGAAGCGTTGAAGTTTATCAAATGGCAATGGAATTTGATAAGGTTCTTTCGTTAAATTTAGGCCAAGAAGATGAAATTCCAGAAGAAATCGTCAAACTTGCAAATCAAAGATTGGAGGCAAGAAAAAATAAAGATTGGGCGCTTTCAGACAGCTTGAGAGATGAAATTGCTAAACTTGGATATCAAATAAAAGATGGCAAAGACGGCTATGAAATCAATAAAATTTGATTTTTAATATATTATTAATATGGCAAAAGAAAAAACAACAAAAAATAAACATATCGCGCTGAGAGTAACAATATTTTTCATAATTGTTGCTCTTCTTGCGCTTTCATATTTCTTTGTGGATAAGATTGAAAATTTTGTCAATTTTGCATACAACGGCAAAGCGCTTTCGACAAATATTGATAATCAAGGTTTGAAAGTTCATTTTATAGATGTTGACCAAGCAGATGCAATACTGATTGAGTTCCCAACAGGTGAAAAGATGCTCATAGATTCAGGCGTCAACAATTCGGAATCTAAAAATAAATTATTTTCCTATTTAGACAAAATTGAATTTAAAATGGAAGATGATGAGCCGGTGATTGACTATTTCTTGCTTACTCACTCAGATGCTGACCATATTGGAAACGCTGAAGAAGTTTTTAATCGTTATAAAATTAAAAAGTGCATTCGTCCAAATATAAAATCAAAATCAGAAACAGTGTTAAGCGAGTCAACTGCAGTTCACGAAACAGAATTATACGATAAAGTTATAACTGCTTTGGCAAACGAAGTTGTTTCAAGTGGTTGCATCTCCGAGATTTCTCAAGCAGGGTTGGAAATCAAATCTTCTGCATTTGTTGAAGAAAATTTGAATACAGATAATTCAACTTGGAAAATATCAATGCTAACTCCAATAGTTTCTTGCTTGCCATACAAAGAAGGTTCAAAATTTAATTACAATAACTATTCGCCAATTATGATTTTGCAGTATATGGGCAAGAAAATTATGTTCACAGGCGATGCCGAGAAAGAAGTGGAAAGCGACTTGCTTGATTATTGTGAAACTAACGACTGCTTGGAAATTTTAGATGTTGATGTTTTGAAGGTCGGGCATCACGGCAGTGAAACATCTTCAACTCCAGAATTTTTGAATTATGTAAAACCTGAATATGCAGTTATCGAAGTTGGAAAAGACAATAAATATCAGCACCCTAAACAAGAAACTTTGGACAATTTAAAAGCGGTTGGATTATCCGAAAACGACATTTATAGAACGGATAAAAATGGCACAATATTGCTTGGAGTATCACAAAATGGCGAACTTTGTTTGGTGGCAGACTATGTCCAATACACAACATTTAAAATAGAATGGTGGTATCTATTTACAGCCGGCACGCTGATAGCAGCCATTGCGATATTTGTTCCGCTTTTATCCAAGAAAAATCAGAAAAAAGTTAAAAAAGCAATAAAAAATTCAACAAAAAACAATAAATAAAATTGTTTTGTTAATAATTTTTAAATTAAAAAACCATCGTCAAACAGATGGTTTTTATTTTATCACTATGAAAGGCATTCGGTTACGGTGGTGAGAGTGAAGCCGTTTTCTTGAAGCGTTTTTATTATTCCTGGCAAGGCTTCGGCGGTGCATTTTGTTGGGTGCATTAAAATCAAGTCGCCACCTTTTGCGTTCTTAGTCGCTCGAGTGTAAATGGTGTCTGCATCTTGGTCGCGCCAGTCTATAGTATCTCGCGTCCACATAATAACATTATAATTAAGTGCTTTTGCTGCTTGCATTGTTGAACTATTAAACGCGCCGCTTGGTGGGGCAAACAAGTTCATTTCAACGCCAAGAGTAGTTTTTACAATGTTATGGCAAGAACTAATCTCTTTTTTATTTCCGTCCAAATTGATTTTGTCTTGGTCTTTATGGAAATAGCCGTGATTTGCAATTTCGTGTCCATTTTCATAAATTTTCTTTGCAAGTTCAGGATATTTTTCCACCCACATTCCGCCTAAAAAGAAGGTTGTTTTCACATTGTTGCTATTCAATGTTTCAAGCATAGAATCTAAATATTCATTTCCCCAATAGACATTGATCATCAAGCAAATTTTATTGCTGTTCAAATTGCCGTTATAGATTGGAGTTTCATCTGCTTGCGAAAATGCTTTTAATGTTCCACCAACATAGGTGAGTGCGAACATAGAAAGCAAAACAAACCCGATAATCGAGTTTGCTACAATATTGCGGAATGCGCTTCCGCTTAATTTTTTCTTTTTTTCTTTAAACCCAAATATTTTCATATCGGGGTAATATATGCTTTAAATTTGCAATTAAGACTAAATTTCTTCTTTTAATTTATAAATGAACATTTTAATTTGTTCCAAAGTTACTGTGTCTTTAACAACTTTAGAAAGGTCGCTTAAAATTTCAAGTTTTGCTTTTATAGCAAGTTGTTTTTTATATACTTTTGCATTTTCAGTGAGCGCTTCGCCGCACATAGGGCAGAAGTTTGCACTTTCGTCAATTTCGCTTTTACAAATTTCACAAATTTTATTTTCCATAATATCTCCTAAATTAATTTAGTCAAATTATTCAAGTCCTATGCCTAAATCGCTTTTTGATTGTGCGTTTTCATCTTTTTCAGCAATCATTTCGTCAATATTGAGTTGGCTGTTTTGTTCTTTAATTCTATTTTTCATTGCATTTGAATCAAAATCTTGAGCCATTAAACGATTTTGTGCTTCTGTGATTTTTTCTTTAAGAAGCTCTGCTCTTGCTTGATTCTCTTTTCTCTCTTTATGAATTAAGTTGAGCAATTCATTGTCTTTATCATACAACCTTTGACCGCCCTTAACAACACAAATATCGTGATTGCCTTCCGCGTATATTTGGAAGATATTGCCATCATTAACCATCATTCTAGGATTTTTGCCTTTTGCAGCGTTCAAGAAGGTGAGTTGGCCTGATGGATAAAATACATTTTCATTTTTAATAGCAGCAGTGTAGTTGCCATTGCAATAGAAATACAAATCGGAATTTTCATCAAATTTTCTGTCAGCTGGCCTTTCGCCATTGCTTGGCTTATCACTCTTTGTTGCATAATCTGTTTTAATTTTGATTAAGTTATAGAATTTTTCGCCATTTTTATTTTCTTTAATGAAATTTAACTTTGTTTCTGTTCCTTGGCTGATATATTTAAGCCTTGGGTCGTTGATTTGGTCAACAATTTCTTGGAAAACGTCAACGCCGAGCGCTTTTAAGATTTTAAATTCTTCATCGCCTTTCATAAGATAAACTTCTTCAGCGCCATAGTTTAAAGCAAATTTAATATCGTTTATAACTGTTTGTTTGCGTTTTTGAAGGCCAAAGAAAAGCCTTCTAAAAGTTTTGCCGTCTGTGAGTTCATCATCAGTCAATTTGCTTGTTGCGTTTATTAAATATTTGAATTCCCATTCTTTGCCTATCAAATTGCCAGGCATAAATACAACTATTTTGCCATTATTTGCATCAAAATGTTGCAAATCTTTTTTAAAGTCTGACCTATAACTTCCGTCAATAATTCCATTTTGGAAATTGGATAAATCTAGGCAACCTGTGTTATTCCAAAAAACAACTTGTAAGCATTTTTCTTCTGGGCTAAGTGTTATTTCAACATCGCTAATTTTAGCAGTTTGTTTTTTCTTTGCTTCTTCTTGATAATCTGACAATCTACCTGCTTTTGACATTTCGATAATATCGTTATTGTCTAAATTCATTTTGCCAATGTATGATTTATCAAAAGTTTCAGCATACCAAATATCTAACAAATATTTTATTTTTTCAGCGTTGTTTTTGAAAGAGTTTATCATAATTACCTCACTTATTGATTTAATCCGTTTTCAAAGTCGGAATATAGAGTTTTAAAATCTGCATTGCTATAATCTTTTTTAACTTGTTCCGTGAAATTATAGTCTTTTCTATTTGTCATATATTCTTTTGCTTTCATACTAAGTTCGCCGCTTTTGTTTAGAATAGGGAATTCAGTTACAACAGGAATATATTTTGGACTATTGTTCATTCCGTTTGGATTAAAGTTTGAATTTACTCTATAGTGAATGTCATATTGTGAGAAGCTTGGGATTAAAACATCTGGGAAACTTCTATTAAATGAGCTTGAATTGCTATCTTGAATTGTTGCGTTGCTTCTAACTCTTATTGTGTGCATATATGAACCAGTTGCTTTGCCTTCTTTATTATAGATGTTTCTTTCAACCATATAATCGCAATCTGCGTTCGCGTGGAAATGTCCGCCAATAATAAAGTCAGGGCATACATTTTTGCCAAAGTATGCGTTGAATTTCTTTATAACGCCAAGACCTTGGTCATAAGTTTTTTCAACTGAACCTAATTTTTTGCTTGCAGGTTTGCCAGAGCAGTGCATAACAACGCACCAAAGTGATGTGCTGCCAATTTGAACATTGCCTTTCATAACTGGAACTTTAAATTCTACAACCAAACTATTTGGGAAATAAGGAATGCCAAATCTTTCATAAATTGGTTTAATAGCACTAATATAAGTTTCTTTTAATCTGCTTGCAAATTCTGGGTCATCGTGAGTGCCTCCGCAAGCTGCGATAACTTTATCTGAATATTTGCTTAAAGATTCGGTGAACATCATTTGTTCATTTTCAGTTGTTAACCTTGTTTCCATTGCTTCGCCAGAATGATGTCCTTCAACAGGAACTTGAAGCATATCTCCGTGGTCAATAACATTAGTAATTGTATTTTCAAGATAATAATCTAATTTTTCTAAAATTTGAGGATTTGCAGTTGAGAAATGGTAATCACTCCTTGGGACAAATGATACGTGAGCGCCATATTTTACTTCCACTGGCAAGTAGCCAATTCCGGTCGCTCTAAGCAACGAATCCATTTGATGAATAGTTTTAATGTCATATTTTTGTTGCAAAATTTCATAATTGTTGAATTTTACATTTGGGTTGTTGCCTGCCTGTTGTAAATTTATTTGTCTTTTACTAGAGTATTTGCCTTCTGTCATTTTTTCCTCCAAGATGCAATATTTTATTTACGCTTTTATTTTAATTGAAAATTGTCCAAATGTCAATGCCCAATTTTTGATTTCTCGCCGTTTTGTCGAATTTTGTCTATTTTGAACAAATCCACGAATTTAACTCAAAAGAGCTTTTAACCTTTTGCGCTATTTCATTTTCCAACTTGTTAGCAAGATTGGTTTCATTATCATATATGCTGGAAATTAAATTATTTTGATTAAATGAGTAATAGCCGTTTTCTCCAATAATAACGTGGTCCATAACCATTATTTGATGATAGAGCAACATCTCAACGATTTTATTAGTTGTTGCGATATCATCGTTTGATGGGAATGGATAGCCAGTTGGGTGATTGTGTGCAAGCATAATGTAACTAGGTTTATATTTTGCCGCTTTATTTACGATGTCTTGACAAGAAACGGAAACTTCATTTTGATTTCCCGTTGATAGCTTTTCAAATTTAATTAATTGTTGATTTGCTGAAAAGAAGAGAATATAAAACTCTTCATCAATTTTGCTGTCAAATAAATCTTTTAAAAATTCAACCGCTTCATTTAAGTTGTGAATAAAAATTGGTTTATTTTTATATCCGCTTTCTCTATAATGAAAGAATATTTGAGGAAGCATTGTTATTAATTTTGCGCTTCTTTCTCCAAGACCTTCAATCTTCATTAGGTCTGAAACGCTGGCATCAAAAACATTTTTAAATGAGCCAAATTCGTTTAATAAAATATGTGCAAGTTCGTTTGTATCTTTTCTTGGAATGAAAAAGGTTAAAACAAATTCAAGGATTTGGACTTCTGTCATATTATCTAACCCAGAATTATAAACTTGTGCTAATAATCTTTGCCTATGGCCTTCGTGTAAATTTTTAGTTTTGTCTTTTGAATCTTTCATTTTCAATTCCATTATATTACAATTTATTCTTCAAAGCAAGAGAAAGTTTAAAAAAATGTTTTGAAAATTTTATAAAATTATTTTAATATATGAATATATGAGAATATTAGGAATAGACCCAGGGTATGGAATTGTAGGATTTGGCGTTATAGACTATGAAAATGGTCAATATAATGTTGTAGATTATGGCGTGATAAAAACTCCAAAAGAAGAAGTATTGCCTGTAAGGCTTGCAATGATTTATGAAGGAATAACAAGTTTAATTGATACATATCAGCCAGACGAAATGGCGATCGAAGAACTTTTTTATTTTAAAAATCAAACGACAGTTATTCCAGTTGCAGAAGCAAGAGGTGTGATTCTTCTTGCAGGCATAAATAAAAACGCAAATATATTTGAATACACGCCTTTACAAATAAAACAAGCCCTAACCGGTAATGGTAGGGCTGAAAAAGCTCAAGTTCAATATATGGTTACAGCACTTTTAGGCTTGAAATCAATTCCAAAACCAGACGATGCTGCTGATGCGCTTGCTGTTGCAATCACGCACGCAAATTTCAATCAAACGCTTTTAAATTAGTTGGCTTTCTTTTGAGCAGAGCCAGCTTTTTTGATTTTTTGCACTTCTTGTTTAACCATCTTTTCGCCTTTGTCTGCGAAATTTTGCACATCAATGCTATATCTGTAAATTAAAGCACCGGCAACCATTCCTACGACCATTCCAAAAAGTAAACACTCTTTCATATATTCCTCCTATTGCACATTTAGTATTTGTAGTTTTTGTTTTATTATTCATATTTTGAAACAATATTTGATATAAAAACATATTAATTATTTTGAAAATGTAATTTTTTAGGTATAATTAATTTAATGGTGATAATATGTTAATGACAATAGCAAAAATTTTATTTTATATTCCAGTAAGGCTGATTTTCCCAACTATATACAAAGGCAAAAAAAACATTCCAAAGAAAAATGCAATTATTGTTTGTAATCATAGAAGTAATATGGATTGCATTATGCTTGCACTGTCCACTTTCAGAAATCAAAAATATTTGGCTAAGAAAGAACTTTTTAAAAACAAATGCTTTGGCGGAGTTTTAAAAGGATTGGGTTGCATTCCAATCGATAGGCAAAAAACGGATTTAACGGCAATAAAATTAAGTTTGAAAGTTTTAAAACAAGAGAAATTGCTAACAATTTTCCCAGAAGGCACAAGAAATAAAACGGATAGCGACTTGCAAGAAGTTAAAGCGGGGGCTTGTATGCTTGCAATTAAATCTAAAAGTCCAATAGTGCCAGTTTGGATTAAAAAGAAGAGTAAGCCATTTTGCATTAACTGTGTGAGATTTGGAAAGCCTTTTACTTTAGAGGAATTTTACGATAAAAAATTAGATAAAGAAACTTTGGAATTGGCGGCGGCAAAATTGCAAGAAAAGATGATGGAAAATAAAATTGAAACAAAAAAGAGGAAAAAATAATGGAAAAAAACTTCACAATGGAAGAAATTGAAAAAACTTTTAGAAATTATAAAGTAAATGAACTTGCAGAAGGCATTGTTGTTGCAAAAAAAAGCGATGGTGTAATTTTTAATCTTGGTGGCAAATTGGACGCATATATTCCAAAAGAAGAATGCGTAGATTTTGACAACATTAAAATTGGAGATAGATTTAAAGTTGTAATCATAAATAAAAGAGATGCAGATGGCAATGTTGTTGCATCAGAAAAAATTGCTAAAAATATTGAAATAGGCAATCAAAATGCAGAAAATATCAAACTTGGCTCAACTTTTACTTGCGTAATAACAAATGTAACGGGCAGTGGGGCATTGATTTCAAAGATGGGTGAATATCAAATATATATTCCAGAAGACGAAATTTGTTCCTGGCGCCAAGTAAATCCAAAAACATATATTTCCAAGCAAGTTCAAGCAATCGCCACTGAAATAAATAACGAAGAAAAGAAGATAGTCGCTTCAATAAAAATTATTGACGATAAAACTCGTGCGGAAAATCAAGAAAACTTTTGGCGTTCAATTTTTCTTAATAAAATAGTTGATGGAATAGTTAAGCGCATAGTTCCTTATGGCGCTTTCGTGGAAGTCGGCGGCGTTGACTGCTTGCTTCATATTTCCGATGTTTCATATAATAAGATTGATTCCGTCAATGAAGTCTTAAAGCTTGGTGAAACATATAAATTTAAAGTTATAAAACTCGATAGAGAAAACAAAAAGGTTGGTTTAGGATACAAACAACTTCAAGAATCAGTAAAGCATCAGAAGTTAAAAGAAGTTCAAGTTGGCGATAAAATGACCGCAAAAGCAATTAAAATTTTGCCTTATGGTGCAATTTTGAAAACTGAAGATGGCGTTGAAGGATTATTGCATATTAGAAATGCAACAGAAGATAGAAGGCAACAAATTCAACAAATTGTAAAATTAGATGAAGAAATAGAAGTTTATGTTAAATCTATAGATTTAGAAAAAGATAGGCTCGAATTTGCCCTTATATAATGTTTGACAACAGTCAATAAATGTGCTAAAAATATTAGCATATTTTGCTGATGTAGCTCAGTCGGTAGAGCAACTGATTCGTAATCAGTAGGTCGCGGGTTCGATTCCCGCCATTAGCTCCAGCACTTGCGACGGAGAACAGAAATGTTCTCCGTTTGTTTTTTTTGCAAAAAACAAGCGGGAGAATTCCCGCTCGCAAGTGCGCGGTATTAGTAGATAGTAGGTTAAGAAAATGAAAAATCATTTTTAGATATTTAAAAAATATTATATAATATTAATGAGATTAACAAAAAGGAGAAGATGTTATGAAAATTAAAAGGACATTTTTATCAATAATTTTGGCTATTTGCTTGATAGTTCCAATTTGTTTTGCAGGCTGTGGGAAAAGTGAGCCAACTTATGCGTGGGGAAAATATTTTAGATACGAAGGCAATTATTATGATTATTGGGGAAATTATAGCACCTCATCAAATGGAGTTGATGGTTCAACAGTAATCAACTTATTAAAAACTGAATTTGCCAATAACAATCTTGAACTTGAAAACGCAACATTAAATGAAGAAAAAATTGATTTATCTTCTGCTAAATCAGGCGATGAATTAGTTCAGTTAATTGAATCAATGGCGTCTCAAAAATTTAATGCAATGTTAAAAGATATTAAAATTAGCATTGGCACGAAAGAATCTAAATTTATCAGTATTAACGGAACAGCTTATGAATTTGAGGGAAATTTAGCTTCTGGTTCAAATATGTTTATTAAGTCAAATACAGATCCAGATGTATACATCGGCGATTTCGATCCAGAATTAATAAAAAGCATTAACAATAAAGATCTTGGAAGTGAATGTTTGAGTTTGAGCCTTTTTTCAACAACTAGTATGACTAGCATAAATTTTAGAATAAATACGAAAACTGTTGTTGATGACCCAACGGCAAGTCAAACGATTGAAGATGATATAGTAGTTAGCACTTCGATTATAATAAGTTTTACAGCGGTATTTAATCAAGCTTAATAAATTAAATCCACCAATTATTTGGTGGATTTTTAATTTTCCATAATCAGAAATTTTTCAAATGCTTGTTATGGCATATGTTATTAGTTTAATTATTGATGTTCAATTTTTATCGTTTATCGCGGATTTTTTCTATTATTAAAGATACAATCAAAAATAGGGCAGTGTAGCCGATTAAGTATAAAATGTGTGGATAGATAGCACTTGCGCCAATAGTTTGGATTTCGCTTGAAATTGCCACGGAATGACTGAATGGAAGCATATTAACAAATGTTGCAAAACCACTTTTTAGCATATTTAATGGCATAAAAACTCCGCCCAAAACTGAAATTAAGGAAATAAAAATTGACGAGATTGGCCCTGTTTGTTTTTCATTTTTGCAAATTATTCCAATCATAATTCCAAGAGAGATATATAAAATTGCTGAAGGGATTAGATATATGATGCTTAACAAAATGTTAGCGTTAAGTGGAAATTTAAAAATTAATGCAATGGCAAAAAATATTATTGTTTGGGATATCGCAAGTGGAAGGGCGGAAAGAATGTAACTAAAATAATAGTTAGATTTTCTAATTGGGGCAATGTTTAATCTTTTCATAAAAGAAGAGTTTTTATCTGAGGCAATTTGAAGCGAAACAAACATTCCTATGAATGCGTAGCCAAAAACGCAAATTCCGCTCGCATAATTTTCTATTTTAAAGTTGTCTGGAATATATTCTAAATTCATAAAAATTACTTGCATTAAAACTAGCATTAAAACGGGAAAAATTAAGCAAAACACAATGCTAAGAGGATTTCTTATCATTTCTTTAATATTTCTTTGTGTGAGGGCTAATGTCTTTTTCATTATTCTTCCTCCGAAAGGCTAATAAAGGCTTGTTCTAGAGTTTCACAATGCGTTTGATTTAATATTTCACTGAGCGCCCCTATCGCTTTAATTTTTCCGCGACTTATGATAGCGATATTGTCTGCCAAACATTCAACTTCTTCAAGATAATGAGTTGTTAAAATGATTGTCATTTTATTTTTTAAGTTTTGTATGATTTCCCATAATTTTTTTCGCGCTTTTACATCTAGACCAAGCGTTGGTTCATCTAAAAATAAGATTTTAGGCTCTGTCAAAATTGCAAGGGCAATGCTCAGTCTTCGCATTTGTCCACCACTAAGTTTTTTACACAAAACTTTTTCTTTTTCTTGAAGACCAAATTCGTCAATTAAATTTTTAATTTTTTCTTGGCTATTAGGAACATCATAAAGAGATGCGATTAATTTAAGATTTTCCTCAACAGTCAAATTTTTTGCAATAGCATTTTCTTGTGGAGATATATTAATGAAAGTTCGAATTTTCTTTTTGTCATGAACTAAATCGAAGCCTTCGATTGTGGCGTTTCCGCTAGTCGGATTTAAACTTGTGGAAAGCATATTGATAAGTGTTGTTTTCCCCGCACCATTAAGGCCTAAAAGGGCAAAACATTCATTGTCTTTGATTGAAAAACTAACATCATTTACTGCTATTAGTTTTCCAAATTTTTTAGTTAAATTCCTAACTTCAATCATTTTTAATCTCCATTTTTTGCTTTAAAAATTGCTTCGGCAAAAGCTAAATATTCGTCATATTTTGCAATCGCTATGCCTTTTTCTTTATCTCCAAACAGAATCAAAGTGTCGCCTTCCTTAATATCAAAAACTTCTCTTGCTTGTTTTGGAAGCACAATCTGACCTTTGCTTGTTACTTTTGTTGTCCAAATAAATTTATTTGTTTCCATATTCACCTCATTTGTCTTATTTTTCTTACTTTTCTTACTTAATATTAAAATATAGATACTTTTTTGTCAAGCGATTTGTGGTTTAAAAAATTTTTTAAAAAATTATAATAATTTAGTTGACAATTAGTTACAATTAGCATATATTATCAATAAGAACATAAAGGAGAAGCAAAAACTATGATTCAACGCAACACACTTCAGCGCAATTTGGTTTTGGAAATGGTGCGAAAATTAAAATGCCACGCCACTGCTGAAGAAGTGTATGAGGGTGTTGTTGCTAATTATCCAAATATTAGCAAAACAACCGTGTATCGCAATTTAAAAGAACTTGCTGATGCTGGTGAAATTCGTAGATTAGAAGTTCCGGGTGGGGCGGACCATTATGACCATATCTGCGAAAATCATTATCACATAAGATGTGTTAAATGCGGCAAAGTTGTTGATGTGGATATGGATTTTATTAAAAATTTGCAAAATTCCATAAAAAATTCACACGGATTTATAGTTGATGGCTATGACCTTATGTTTAAAGGCATTTGCGAAGAATGTCAAAAAATAAAAGGAGAATAAAATGAGAAGTATTACATCTATTGACTTGCAATATGCTCACCGTTTTTATGGGTTTAAAGGTGAAGCGCAATATTTGCACGGACACACAGGAACTTTAACTATCGAAGTTGAAGATTCAGTAAATGAAGGGGTAAATATGGTTTTCCCTTGCAATGAAATTAAAAAAACTGCTTGGGAGATTTTGCAAAATTTCGACCACGCATTAGTTTTGAGAGAAGATGACCCACTTCTTCCAGCTATTTTGAAAGTTTATGAAGAACAAGGAATTAGAAATGGCGCGCCAAGCAACACTATGAAAGGTCCAGCATTTAAAACTGAACTTGCAACTGCTTACCCAGAATGCAGATTGGTTGTAACAAAAGAAACAATGACTGTTGAAGGAATGATTAAAATTGTATATGACCTATTAAAAGACAAATTGAACATTGTTAAACTTACATTTACAAGCGGAGTTAACGCAGGTTCTGCAGAATTCCCATCAAGGATTTCATTAGAACGTTGCCCACTTTGCGGAATTGCGCTCAATGAAAATGGCGTATGCGAAAAATGCGGTTATAGAAAAAAATAATAAATTAAAAATTGCCAACCTAAACAGGTTGGCTTTTTTAATATAAAAAACTTGCAGTATATTTAATATAAATGGTGCTCCCAGAAGGACTCGAACCCTCCATAATGGTTCCGAAGACCATTGTGATATCCACTTCACTATGGGAGCAGGTTAATGTTTATAGTTTAGCAAATTTTATAGTTTTGTCAATTTTTTGTCTTGTTTTTATCGTAAAAATAATTTTGTTGCTTTTTTAAAATGTATATGTTGTCTTTTTAAAGACTTAGTAATAAGAAATTCTCATCATCTACATAAAGCGACTAAAAATGTTATCAAATTTATTTGACAAATCTCTTTTAGATAGTTAATATTATATTGTAAGTTTAGTTGAAAAACTAATTAATCATAGATTTTATTAAGATAAATTTAAAAATTTGAGATATAATTTATAAAAATTTTAATTTTTTGTGAAAACTTGTTTTTCAACAAATTTATAATTTATTTTGACGGAGTAAACTATGGACATAATGAATTTATGTGCAGTTTCGACCGTTGCATTTGCTTTAACCGTTGTTGCGGCTGTTGTCGCAGGTTTGGCAGTTGGATTTGTTGTTTATTATTTTGTTGCAAAAAAGAAATTAGGCAATTCTAAATCAAATGCTGTTAAAATTATTGAAGAAGCTTATGCTGAGGCTAAAACTGCGAAGAAAGAGGCTATTTTAGAAGCTAAAGAAGAAATTCATAAACTTAGAATTGAGTTCGACCAAGAACAAAAAGAAAGAAGAAATGAACTTCAAAAGCAAGAAGAAAGGTTGTCTCAAAGAGAAGATTTTATTGAGAAAAAAGAACTTGGATTAGACAAAAAACAAGAACAAATCGATGAAATGAAAGAATCTTTAAATGCTAGAAATTTAGAGATAGACAAACTTAAAGAAGAAGAACAAAATGTTTTGTCATCTATGAGAAACGAACTTGAAAAAGTTGCGAGAATGACAAAAGAAGAGGCAAAACAAACTTTGATTTCTTCAATGGTTGAAGATGCAAGAAAAGATGCTGCTAAAACTGTTAAAGAAATTGAAGAAAATGCTAAAAATGAAGGCAATAAAAAGGCGCAAGACATTTTAGCAACAGTTATTCAAAAGTGTGCAACAGATTATACTTCAGAAATCACAGTTACAACTGTTCCACTTCCAACTGATGAAATGAAGGGTAGAATTATTGGCCGTGAGGGCAGAAACATTCGCGCTCTTGAAGCAGCAACTGGTGTTGATTTGATTGTTGACGACACTCCAGAAGCAATTACTGTATCTTGTTTTGACCCTGTAAGAAGAGAAGTTGCAAGAACTGCACTTGAAAAATTAATTTTAGATGGCAGAATTCACCCAACAAGAATTGAAGAACTTGTTGAAAAGGCTCAAAAAGATATTGATGCAAAAATCAAGGAAGCAGGGGAAAATGCTGTTAGCGAAGTTGGAATTTACAACTTGCACCCAGAACTTGTAAAGATTTTGGGAAGGTTGAAATACAGAACAAGTTATGGCCAAAACTGCTTAAAGCACAGTTTGGAAACAGCATACATCGCAGGATTTTTGGCTAGCGAACTTGGCGCTGACGAAAAGATTGCAAAGCGTGGTGGACTCCTTCACGATATCGGCAAGGCTTTGGACCATGAAATTGAAGGAACACACGTCCAAATTGGTGTTGAACTTGCTAAAAAATATAAGGAAAGCCCAGCGGTTGTCCACTGTATTGAAGCACATCACTTTAATGTTGAATTCCAAAGCGTTGAAGCGGTGATTGTTCAAGTAGCAGATGCTATTTCAAGTTCAAGACCTGGTGCAAGACGCGAAACTATTGAAAGTTATGTTAAAAGATTGGAAAAGCTTGAAGAAATTTCAAATTCTTTCAAAGGCGTTGAAAAATCTTTTGCAGTTCAAGCGGGCAGAGAGGTTAGAATTATTGTTAAACCTGAAGAAGTTTCCGATGATATGGCTGTGTTTATGGCGAAAGATATCGCTAGAAAGATTGAAGATGAAATGGAATATCCAGGACAAATTAAAGTTAATGTTATTCGTGAAAGCAGGTTTGTTGAAACTGCAAAATAATAAAAATCCATCAGATGATGGATTTTTTTATTTTTAAATTTTAGGTTCGAAATTTTCAAAGATTATATTATCGCAATATTTTACAACTCGCATATATTCTTCTTGAGAGCGAACAGTCCAGGCGAGTAGAGGAAGATTGTTAAACTTGCGAACATATCTATTTGGCAAGTGTTCCGCTTCATAAGCGATAAAGTTTGGCTGTGCGACCTTGTTTAAAAGCATTTTTTTAAGGACGACCTTTTTAACTAATGATAACTTGTCCTTTTTAAAATATGCGGAAAGTTGACCACGCAAAATTTCAGGAGCATTTTCCTTAAACCAAGAAAGCACATAAGGATTGAAACTCATAATTGCGAATTGACCCTTATAATTTTTTAAAATTTCAAGCGTTGCGCTTTCAAGTTTTCCAACTTTAAGTGAATTTTTAATTTCTATAATGATTGGCGTTCTGCCATCAACTAAATCCAAAACTTGTTGTAAAGTAGGAATTGTTTCCTTTGTTCCCTCCAAATAACAAGCGGATAAATCTTCTAAAATCAAGTTTTTTAAATATCCATCTTGACCTGTCATACGAGAAAGTGATGTGTCGTGAAAAACAACCACATTGCCGTCAGCAATTTGTTGAACATCAAGTTCAATGACATAGCCTTTTTCTATCGCTTTTTCAAATGCTGAAAGCGAATTTTCTGGGCTTTCTTCATCGTGTAAGCCGCGATGAGCAATATATTTTTCAACTAACCAACTTTTAAAAATATCCATATTTACCTCAAAAAATATATTATCATATATTTTGTTTTTTGTTAATAATTTTTTACTTAAATTTTAAATAATATGTTTAATTTTGAAAAATTTTTAACTATTTTGAAATTTGCTTGTTAAAAATTACAATATATTTTATAATCAAAACTATGAGTTCAAGAAAAGACAAAATTCGCAACTTTTGTATTGTTGCACATATCGACCACGGCAAAAGCACGCTTGCTGATAGGCTTTTAGAAGAAACAGGAACCATTGCTAAACGCGATATGGAAGACCAACTTTTAGATAGTATGGATTTGGAGCGCGAAAGAGGGATTACAATCAAACTTACTCCAACCAAAATGAAATATACAAAAGATGGCGTTGAATACACTTTAAATTTAATAGACACCCCAGGACACGTGGACTTCACCTATGAAGTTTCGCGCTCTCTTGCTGCCTGCGAAGGGGCAATTTTAATTGTTGATGCTGCTCAAGGCGTAGAAGCGCAAACACTTGCAAACACTTATCTTGCTTTGGACAACAACTTGGAAATCTTGCCGGTTATTAACAAAATTGACCTTCCAAGTGCCGACCCAGAAAGAGTTAAAAAAGAAATAGAAGATGTAATTGGCCTAGATGCAGAGAATGCACCTTTAATTTCTGCGAAAGAAGGAATAAATATCAAAGATGTTTTGGATATGATTGTGGATAAAGTTCCACCGCCAAAAGGCGAAGAAAATGCTCCGCTTAGAGCATTAATCTTTGATAGTCTATATGACAATTTTAAAGGCGCAATTTGCTTTATCAGAATTGTTGACGGAAGCGTTAAAGTTGGCGATAAAATTTTGATGATGGAAACAGGAAAGACTTTTGATGTTACAGAAGTTGGATTTTTTACGCCTCAAATGCAACCGACAGATATTTTGCAAGCGGGCGATGTAGGTTATTTATGTGCAAGCATTAAAAATGTTTCAGAAACAAGAGTGGGTGATACAATAACCGATGCTGTTAATCCGGCGAGTGAGGCGCTACCAGGCTATCAAACAGTTAAACCTGTTGTTTTTAGCGGCATTTTCCTTGTTGATGGCTCAAAGTATGGAGATTTAAAAGATGCGCTTGAAAAGTTAAAACTTAACGATGCATCTTTGACATTCACGCCTGAAAATTCAATGGCTCTTGGCTTTGGCTTTAGATGTGGCTTCTTGGGGCTTTTGCATATGGAAATCATAACAGAACGCCTAGAAAGAGAATTTAATTTGGATTTAATTACAACAGCGCCAGGCGTTTCCTATAATGTGTATAAAACAAATGGCGAAATGCTAGAAATTTCCAACCCTTCAATGTTGCCTAAGCCAACAGATATTGACCATATTGAAGAGCCAATGGTTAAAATTCACGTTTTAACTCCACCTGAATATGTAGGGGCAATTATGGACCTTTGTCAAGACAAACGCGGGCAATATTTAGATATGCAATATTTAGATAAATTTAGAGTTAGAATGGATTACAAATTGCCACTTAACGAGATGATTTATGACTTTTTCGACAGTTTAAAATCAAGAACGCGTGGCTATGCAAGTTTGGATTATGAGTTCATAGGATTTGAAACTAGCGAACTTGTTAAATTAGACATCTTATTAAATGGAGAAATTTGCGATGCGTTAAGTTTGATTGTCCATAAAGACAAAGCTTATGCGCGCGGAAGAGCGATTGCAGAAAAATTAAAAGAAGTTATTCCAAGACAACTTTTTGAAATTCCAATTCAAGCATCTATTGGCAATAAAGTTATTGCAAGAGAAACTGTTAAAGCGATGAGAAAAGATGTTTTAGCCAAATGCTATGGTGGTGATATTTCAAGAAAAAGAAAGTTGCTTGAAAAACAAAAAGCAGGCAAGAAAAAGATGCGCCAAATTGGTTCAGTTGAATTGCCAAGCGAAGCGTTTATGTCAATATTAAAGATAGATGAAGATTGATTATGAAACTTGAAGATTATTCAATTTATGTTCATATTCCTTTTTGCAATAGCAAATGTTACTATTGCGATTTTTGCTCGTTTGTTGAAAATGAAAATAATATAAAAAAATATTTTAATTCATTAAAAAATGAAATAAAACAAAATAAAATAAAAAATAAAATAAAAAGTATTTATTTTGGTGGCGGCACTCCATCAAGCGTAAATGAAAAATATATAATAAATATTTTAAAATTAATTTTAAATAATTTTAATGTTGAAAAAAATGCTGAAATAACATTAGAAGCAAATCCAAATTCGTTGTCTATAAAATCGCTACAAGCCTTTTATGATGCGGGATTTAACAGATTAAGCATAGGCGTGCAAACGACCAAT
>ULTC01046290.1_pt1 | contig 24567 bp, 21 predicted proteins | sample 1957091 | NCBI WGS metagenome assembly ULTC01 (sample SAMEA4835720, study PRJEB28245) | human gut metagenome | biome: gut microbiome; material: fecal sample | place: Denmark | collected 2008 | reverse complement strand
GCGATAACTTTTTTTCTAAATTTTGATTTAAAATTTCATTTTTAGAATTTTGTGAAAAACTCATAATTTAATCCTTTTTTATTTTAAATTATTTATTAAATTTAATGGAATATTATTTTTTAATATAAAATTTAATGGCTTTTTTATTTCTCCAACATTTGATGGCTTATGTGCGTCGGAATTTATTATTAATTTTACATTTAATTTTTTTAATATTTTTACATCATTATTTTTATAAGCGATTCTTTTGCCATTTATTTCAAGCATAGTGTTTGTTTCATTTGCAACTCTGCAAACTTCATTAAAATCCAACGGCATATTTACGCCCGGGTGTGATATAAATTTGATAGGATATTTTCGCATAGCCATTGTCAAAGACTTTGTGTTCCTTTCAATATCTTTTTTTCTTTTAAGCCCAAGCAAGTTAGGCAAAAAGAATTTAAAATATTCACATACGCTTTTTGCTTTTGCGAATGAATGAAAGCCGACAACAATGTAATCAAATAAACTTATTTCTTCTTCGGTCATATCAATGTCGCCATTGCTTGAAATCAAATTTGCTTCAATTCCCAACAAAATTTTAATGCCAAGCTTTCTTTGTGCTTGTTCAATTTCTTTTCTAATCTTAACAATATTCTTTTTTTGCAAGCCATAAAGTTTGTGGCAAAGCCCGTGCTCAGTTATGCCTATTTCGGACAATCCTTTTTGTTTTGCAATGAGAGCATTTTCATAAATTGTGCCTTTGGCGTGATTTGAGCTATGTTTGCCGCTTGAGTATATTGTATGTGTGTGATAATCTCCAATTAAGTACATTTTCCCTCACTCAATAATCTCGACTTCTTGTGTTAAATCAAGATTATATTCTGCCTTGACCTTATCTTTTATAAATTTTGTTAAGTCAATAAAATTTTGAGCAGTTGCGTTATCGCTATTGACTATAAAGCCCGCGTGCTTTTCGCTAATCTTCGCTCCCCCTATTTTAACATTTTTTAACCCCAAGTTGTCAATTAATTTTGCAGGAAAAATTGTTTCATTTCTATTTATTATTCTTTTAAAAACGCTTCCAGCACTTGGGTACTCGTGAGGTTGGGTTGCAAAACGCTTATCTAAAAACTCTTGCTGTAATTTTTCAATATCCTTTTTGTTTGACTTTTTAACTTTTATTATGACTTCACTTATAATCTCTTTGTTTTGTTTGAAATTTGAATTTCTATACTCAAACTTAAAATCATTTGTCCAAATAAATCTATTTTTTTTAAGGACTTTAACACGCTCTACAAAATTTGAAATTTGATTGTTAAAAGCACCAGCATTCATTATAACTGCGCCGCCCATACTGCCTGGGATTCCAAAAGACCATTCCAGTCCGCCCAAACCGTGCTCTTTAAGATAATGGTTTAAAGCAAATAAGTTGACCGCAGCGCCAACGGACAAATAGACACAATCTTTTTCCGATTTTAAAATTTTTATATTTTTAAATTGTTTTCCAAGCTTAATGACAAATCCGTCATATAAATTGTCTTTAAAAAGAATGTTTGAGCCATTTCCAATAACGATATGTTTTGCTTTAAATGGGTGAGATTTTGCTTGCAAAATCTTTAATGATTTAATTAGCGATTTTTCATTATGGCATTTGAGCAAATATTTACAAAAACTATTTTCGGGACGGAATGAAATGTAATTTTTTAAGTTTTCAAAAACAAAGATGTCGCAATTTGATATCTTCAACAATCTTTTCAATAATTCTTTTTCTAAAATTTCCATACATATTTATATGAAAATTAAGTGCTTTGAGTTTTATTTGGGCGCTTTATTAGTGCTTGACAAAGCCTTTTTATCTCTTCTAGTTCTATGAAAAGTGATAGCAAATCGATGGGCTTCATCGCGAAGCCTTTGAAGCATTGTGAGCTCAGGGCTTGCTCGTTTAAGCATAACAGGCGAGTTTGAGCCAGGGGTGTAAACTTCTTCAAACTTTTTTGCCAAAGAAATGATATCACACTTAAAATTGTTGTCTTCTAACGCTTTGACTGCTGAAGAAAGTTGACCCTTGCCGCCATCAATAACAATCAAATCAGGGCTTTTAATGAAAGAAGTGTCGTTTTCTTTAAGCCTTTTAATTCTTCTATCAATAACTTCATACATACTTGCAAAATCATCAATGCCAGCAACAGTTTTAATTTTGAATTTTCTATATTCCTTTTTGCTTGGGACTCCGTTTTCAAATACAACCATAGAAGCGACGCTCTCTTCGCCAAACAGGTGAGAGATATCATAGCATTCCATTCTATTTGGAATTTTGCTCAAATTCAAAGCATTTTTCAAATTTTCGAGTGCAGTAAAAATATTATGGCGTTTGCGTTCTTCTAAATTGCTCTTTTTCTGCAAAAATTCAGTCGCGTTGGCTTTCGCCATTTCAATTATTTTACTTTTTACGCCTTTGATAGCGTGGTGAATGTTGATATTTTTGTTTAGCAACTTACAAATATCTTCTGCGTTTTCAATCTTTTGAGAAGTTATAATTTCTTTTGGCGGAGTTATGTTGCCGCTATAATATTGAACGATAAAAGAAGACAACGCATCTTCATTGTCAGCACCTTCTGGAGCATAAAAGCTATTGACGCCTAAAATCTTGCCATTTCGCAGCGTTAAAACGCATATAGCATCGCCATAACTTGTTGTAACTTGGGCAAAAGCATCAAGAGATATATCTTTTGGCAAACTTGCAACGCTTTTTTCTTTTAGCCTTTGAACCATTTTTAGTTTTTCACGAGTTTCAATAGCCCCTTCAAAGTTTTCCGCTTCAATTTGATTTTTCATTCTTTCTTCAAGTCTGCTTTCAACCAAATTGTCATTGCCGTTCAAAAAGTCGATGACTTCGTCAACAATCTTTTTATAATCTTCTTTGCTAATCTTGTTTGTGCAAGGTGCAGAACATAGATTTAAAGAATAATTTAAACATTCACGCCTAACATTTGCTTTTCCAATATTGAGTTTGCATTTTCTAATAGGAAAAACATAGTTGATTATATCAACAACTTCGTGAATGCTTATTCCAGAAATATATGGACCAAAATATTTGCTTCCATCATTTTTAATTCTTCTTACAATTTCAACCTTTGGGAAATCGCTTTTCACATCAATTTTGATATAAGGGAATGCTTTGCCATCTTTTAACAAAATATTATAAAATGGCTGATGCTTTTTTATTAAGTTGCTTTCAAGAGCCAAAGCATCAATTTCAGAAGGCGTTAATAAATAGTCAAAATCCGCAACTTTTTCCACCATCGCTTTAACTTTACTATGAGATTGATTTTTTAAAAAATATTGACTAACGCGATTTTTTAAATTTTTAGCTTTGCCGATATAGATAATTTGATTCAAATTATCTTTCATAATATATACGCCACTTGTTTTTGGCAAAGTCTTTATTTTTTCAAGTATAGTCATCAACTTAATTATTCCTATTATCTTTTAATTCTAAAACCGTTTTATACACATCATTCTTTGCTAAATTGCGTTCTTTTGCGACCTTTTTTATAGCATCATTTTTTGATAATCCTAAATTTATATAAAATAAAACGTGCTCAGGGATTGTCATCTCATCTTTGTTTAATTGAACATTATTTCCTTCAACTATCAAAACAAATTCGCCACGCTCATCAATTTCTGGCATAGAAGAAAGATTGAAGTAAAATTTGCTTTCATAAATTTTAGTTAATTCTTTAACAAGGCAGGCTTTTCTATCGCCAAGTTGAGAATAGAGATAAGAAACATCTTTTTTAATATTGTGTGAAGAAATATAAAAAATCAAAGTGCTTTGTAGTGTGCTGATTTCTGAAAGAAGTTTGTCTTTGTCTGAATTTTTTTCAGGCAAAAAACCAGCAAAGTAAAAAGTCCTAGAATCAAAGCCGCTTAAAACTAGTGCACTCGTTAGAGCGTTTGCTCCTGGGATTATTGTGAAATCTATTTTGTTTTCCACAAGTTTTTTTGCAAGTATGTTGCCAGGGTCAGAAATTCCAGGCATTCCAGCATCAGAAATTATGGCAATATTTTTGCCTTCATTTTCCAATTTAATAATGTTGTCAGAACTTTCTTGCTCGTTAAACTTGTGATATGAAATCAAATGCTTGTTTTTAATATCGTATTTATCAAGCAAAACTTTTGATGTTCTTGTGTCTTCGCAGGCGATAACATCAACACTATTTAATATTTCAAGTGCCCTTAAAGTTATATCCTTTAAATTTCCTATTGGCGTGGCTACAAAATATATCATTTATTCTCCTTTATACAACTTTTGTATTGTATATAAATAATTGCCGTATTTGTCATTGACAATCAAAGTAGGCAAAACTTTCAATCCTGGTTTTGCACCTTTTTGTGCTTCAATTAAAACAATGTTTGGATTTTTATCAACGCTTGACGAAACAAAAAACATCTTTTTAGGCTGCAAATTAAACCTATTCATCTCTTGGAAGATTTCAAACAACCTTTCACTGCGATGAACCAAAAACAACCTGCCGCCAAATTTCAAAAGTTGAGAGGAGCACATTATCAATTCTTGCAAATTAAGTTTTAATTCGTGCCTCGAAATTGCTTTTTCTTCGTTGCAATTTACTAAACTTTTGTCATTAGTTTTCATATAAGGCGGATTTGAAAATACAACATCAATAGAAGATTTTGATAGATAGTTCTCAAATTCTTGAATTGGGGCATTAATCACATCGATTTTTTCGTTTAAATTGTTTAATTCAATATTTCTTTTGGCAAGTTCTGCCATAGATTTTTGAATTTCAAAAGCATATATTTTCTTAGGATTGCACTTATGATTTACAAGAATAGAAATAACTCCGCTGCCGCAACCGATTTCAACGCAATCATCATTTTTTTTGGTTGAAACAAAATTTGCAAGCAGAGCAGAATCGCTTGTGAAATTATATTTGTTTTTATCTTGAATAATCTTTAACCCGTCAAGTTGCAAATCGTCCAATCTTTCGCTATCGTTCAACAAAATATTGCTCCAATTATTTTATTTTTTTAATATCGTTCAAATCAAACACCTTCAATTCCGTTTGATTATCATCTCCAAATTTAACTGTAACTTGCCTTTTGAGCAAATCGTTATACATAACAATTCCTTTACCGTTTGGAGTAATAACTTCGCTATTAATCTTAGGCATCAATGAAGCGGTTTCAGAATAATGTTCATTTTCATAAGCAAGGCAGCACATCAACCTTCCACATAATCCGCTTATCTTTGTTGGATTTAATGAAAGATTTTGAGTTTTTGCCATTTTTATTGTTACGTGGTCAAAATCATTTAAAAATTCTTTGCAGCAGCAAACTTTTCCGCAAGGACCAAATCCTCCCATACATCTAACTTCATCACGAGGACCAATTTGCTTCAATTCAATTCTAGATTTGAAATTTGTTGCCAATTCTTTTACTAAATTTCTAAAATCCACTCTACCATCTGATGTAAAATAGATGGTTATTTTTGTTTTATCAAGCGATACAAAAATATCATCAATTTTCATTTCAAGGTCAAGTTCTGCAACTTTTTCCTTGACAATTTTTTTCATCTTTTCGGCTTCAATCTTATTTTGTTTTTGATTTTTCAAATCAGTGCTTGAAGCCTTGTTCAAATATTTGATTTTTTCTATTTCTAAAATATCGCCTTCGTTTTCATTTTCTTTTTCATCTGCAGTAAAAAGCGATTTTACAACCTTGGCAACTTCATTGCCGCGGCTGCTTTCGCAAATTATAAGGTCGTTAGGCTTTAAAGAAGCGTCATCACACTCAACAGTATAGTTGACTGGCGAACCATCAAAAACAACATTTATAAAATTTTTCATTTTAACTCCTATATAAATATTTTAACTCTAATATTTTCATTAGCAAGTTGTCGGCTTGAATGCTTTGCAAAACATTGCTCTCCATTTCTTTTTGAACTTTTAGAATTTCGTCCAAAATGCTAACAATGCAAATTTTAGAATATCCGCTTACATTGTTTAAATTGAGCATTTTTCTAAATTTGATTTGCAGCAAGTTTAAAATTATTTCAAAATTTCCCTTATTCTTTGTGATTTTACTGCTAAATTCAATAATTTGTTTGCTTGATTTTAAATCGTTGATGATTGAATCTGCTAGAAAGTTAAGTTCTTTAAAATTTTTATTTTCAAACGCGAACTGTATTCTTCCCAAATATCCTTCACCAAACGCATAAGCAATATCAAAATCAACATCTGATTGCGCTTGCGAAACAAAATCTTTTGCAGTTTGTTTGTCTATTGCAGGAAGCGAAACTTTTATGCATCTGGACATTATTGTTTGCAAAACTTTTGTTTCGTTTGTTGCTGTTAATATGAATTTAACTGATGCAGGTGGTTCTTCCAAAACTTTTAAAATTTTGTTTTGCGCAGCGATTGTTGATATATCAATATCGTTAATAACATAAATTTTGTTTTTGAATATCATTGGAGCCATTATGGCGCTATCTACAATTTCTTTGGCATCGGCAACTTGAAAAGTTTTTTCTTTAGGATAAATCAAGAGGTCAGGGTTTGTGCCTTTTTCAGTTTTTATGCAGCCTTCACAAGCGCTGCAAAAATTATGAGCGCGGCAAAAAAAACTTAAAGCAATTTCCTTCACAAACTGTTTGTTTGTTTCGCTATCAGGAGACGAAACAAGAAGTGCGTTTGGAAAATTATTTTGCTTTATTGAAAAATCTATATTTTTAAACTCGTTGGAATTTTGAAATAATCTTTTCACACATTTAATATAACACAAATTAAACTGAAAAGAAAATATTTATCAAACAATTATAAAAAAGTCCTTTTATATTAAATCCTTCAACATTTTTAGACAATTCCGCGACTTTTTTACAAAAAAATAAAAATATTTGTAAAAATATGTTGAAATCGCTAGATATTTTTACAAAAATGAGTATAATTAAAAGGGAAAACACAAAGGAGTAAATATGTGTAAGAGTGCAGTTTTATTTTCAAGAAAAGATATTAATTTAGGAGAACTTTTAAAATTTATATGTAGAGAGAAACACGCTAACTTAACTTATTGCAGAACATTAGCAGAATTGGTTATGACAGATGTGCAAACTATGCCAGAAGTTGTCTTTCACGACGAAGAGTCTGTCCCTTTTGATTTTAGAATTTATAAAGAATTTAAAGATTCAAAAAAATATCATATGCCAACTTATGTTATAGTCAGCCACAAACCTGAACAATTTTATGATTTAGATGAAAATATAATTTCAATCAATAAAGCAGATTATGCTAAAGAAATTATTAATGTTATAGATAATGTTCAAGAGAAAAAGCAAGTTGTTTTATCTGAAGGCAAAAAAATTGAAATAAAAAATAAAATTGCCGATTATTTAAATGAATTAGGATTAACAACAAAGTATTTAGGATATAGTTACATAAAAGAATTGGTTGTCGATGTAATTGAAGACAGAAGAAATTTAAAATCTTTCAATTCAAAGTTATATCCACTTGTTGCAATAAAATATAACACTCAAGTGATAAACATTGAAAGAAATGTTAGAAATGCAATAAATGTAGCGATTGAAAGTTGCAAGAATAGAAAATTGTATGATGAAATTATGGGTTATTCAAATATAACAAGGCCAAATAAAGTTCCATCAAACAAACAATTTATAACTTGGCTTGTAGAAAAAATAGCAATCTAATTTTCGACAGATTGCTCTTTTTTTATGCAAATTTTTTAACAAATAAAGTTTTTAAAACATATATAATTAAATTAAAGGTGGTGTATTATGCATAATCAGCAAACACTTGTTTTATCAAGTTTGAATAACGGCAATGAAAAAGCGGTTTTAAATTTTGAAATTAAAGGCAAAGAATTGCAAGGCAAAATAAGACTATATAATTTTGCAAACAAGCCAACAGGTATTTTAACTTTGGGAATATTGACTGACGGTGTAGTTATTAAAAGCGCGTTAAAAGATTTAGGAAAGAATGTTTATTCTTTTAGCACCTCTTGTGATTCAGAGTTAAAAAAATATACTTGTGCTTTAATAAATGTTTCGGGGGGAGTTGCAAAGCCTTTGCTTTTGGGGGCAAGCAACGGAACTAAGCCAAATTCTATGGATTATAGACTGGCGGAGAATTTATATCTATTAGATGAAAAAGATTTATCGCAAAATCAAATTCAGCAAAAGTTAGACGATGCAGGCATTGATTATGATGAGGAGGAAAAAGAATGTATAAACAGAGCAATTTCCGCTGAAATGGGCGGAAGTGAAAAATGTGCTAGTTGCAAATATCGTGAAGCATTCTTTGCAGGTTGTGAAAAGCAAGATGTAAATAAAAGCACAAATCAAAAACAGACATTTATAACTTTAAACGATGATGACATAAATTTTTATGATGAAATAAAAGAGCAGTTAGACGCTTTATTTGAAAGGTATCCTGAAGAAACATTCTTATGTGAAGTAATTCCAAATTCAAAATGGATAAAGGTTGATTATGAGGATAGCGGGGAATATTATGTTATTGGTTTAATCTATGAAAATGAAAAATTAAAGTTTATAAGTTATGGCATTCCAGGGCAATATGATGTTGCTCCTCCAAGAGAACTTTCGGAGAATGCGCAGTGGCTGCCACTTGACCCAGACAAGCCACAAGATTTAGGATATTGGATAACTTATCAAGACGCACAAAATGGCGAATCTGTCGATGTTAATGTTTCATAAAAAAACACGATTCAAAATCGTGTTTTTTAATTATGCTAATGGGTTAAGGTCTGTGTAAACTTTTTCATATTTGATAACATTTGCTGCATTGTTTAAATCTTTTTTAAGTTCTGCAACTTTGTTGCTGTAAACGTTAGAATAAATGCCTTCATAAATCAAATCGAATAATGTTTTATTTCCTAAAAGACCTAATCTCTTTTCAGATAATACTTTCAATGCATCAGCGCCTAAACTTTCAACTGTGAAATCTTTTGAATCAAAACTTTCAAATGGATTTGATATTTCACCTGCATACATCATAACATCAAAGCCGCCATAAGAGAATTTGTCAACTTTAATTTCTTTGTCATTTTCATCTTTAACTGCATTGCCATTTTCGTCTTTAACAGTTTCTGTTGTCCAACTTTCCATATAGAACTTATCTGATATATCACCAAGTTGTCCAGCGCCTTCATTATATAATTTGCGTGCTTCATCAACAAATTCGTCTAAGTAGCTGCCTTTATCTTCAGTTCCAACAACATAACCATACCAGTTAGTGTGTTCTCCACCAAAGTAATCTTTTTGAATTTGAAGTGAACCAGCATCAGTTGTGTATTTATATAAATATTTGTTGAAGATGTCGCCTTTTTCATAAGCAGTTGTTGCTTCTGCAAGTTCTGCTTGCAATTCTGCCATCATTTCGTCAAAAGTTTTTGCATTATCGTCTGTGCTCTTAACGATGATTGTTCCTTCTTCATCTCTTTCGTTAAGTCTGATTTTAGATTTTTCTTCTTCTAAAACTTTGTTGTATTCTTCTTCACTTGAAGTTCCATCTTTATAAGCTTTATATGCTTCATTGATTCTATCAACTTGTTCATCTGAGAATTTTACAATGATGTGATAAACCATAAAGTAAGTTTCTTCAACATCTGGAACATATAAGACATCTTCAATGCTGAAACTCTTTGAGCCATAAGAACCATAAAGATTTGCATCACGAATTGATTTCATAACTTCAGTTGCAAACAAATCTGGATTTTCTTGATATCTTTCGTAGGTTTCTTTAACTTTTGCAACATAGTAATTTAAAATTTCTTGTTCTGTTATGTCAATGTCCTTGATTGTGTATTGATAGAGTTTTGTTGTTACAAAGTTTTTATAGATAATGTCATAAATTCTTTTTAATTCTCTTTCAAATACACTGCTTTCATCTTTTGATAAGCCTCTTCCATCTTCATTTTTCAAGAGCCTTGCAAGGTAAAGCCTGTATGCTTCTTGTGCAACTGTCTTTTCAGTTGCGTCTTCGCTGCTTAATTTTTCATAAACAAAACTTGAAAAATTTAACAACTCTTCAGGTTCGACATAAGAACTATATTCTTTTTCATCAACATATTCATATTCAATTTCGCCTTCTTCATCTGTTTTTGCGACTAAATATTGAACTTTGATTTTAACTTCATATTTACCAGTTTCTTCATTGTATTCAACGATGGCGCTTGGAGAATATTCTGTATAAACATATTGAGAATCGGTTGATTTTTCTTCTTCTTCATCTTCTTCTGGTGTTAATCCCAATAACTTTTTAGCGTCTTCTTCAAAACTTTCTAAGTTTTTAATAATAGCTTTAAAAGTTTGGTCATAGATATAATTCTTTTCAGTTGGCGTTAAAACAATTTCTCCACTTTCAATCAAAGAATTTGCTTTGTTGAGCAACAATCTTTCCGTGATTAAATCTTCAATCATCTTATCAAATGCTTTATCACTGTATGAATTGTAATAGCTTGAGAAATATGTGTCATAAGCATTTTTAATGTCTTTCTTTGTTATGACAGTTCCATCAACCAAAATTGCAGTTTGGTCATATTCTGCTGCTTGATTTGTTTGCAAAAGCCCGCAACCAGCGAACATAAAGCAAACGCTTAATATAATTGCTAATACTCCAAAAAATCTTTTTTTCACGATAATCTCCTAGTTTTCTTTTTCTTTTTTTCAAATTTGCTTTGACATTATACTATATAAAATTTTAATTTCCAAACAATAAAAAGACAATTTTTGCTACTTTTTTATAAAAGAAAGTTTGCATTTTATTCTTGTCAAGGCGTTTTCAACGCTTTTAATTGACTTATCAATGGCTGTGGAAATTTCCTTATAAGATTTGCCGTCTAAATAATATGTTAGAACTTGTTTTTCCAAAGGACTTAAAAGTTTGTTTATTTGAGTTATTATCTCATCAACATTTTCTTTGGAAATCAATGTATTTTCAGCGTCTGGAATATCCGAAGGCAAAACAAAACTATATTCTTCGCCATTCAAGTCATCTGAACATTCAAATGCTCCTTGATTATTTAAACTAATTGCATCAGTCAGCATTTTGTTTTTCAGCCTATTTGCACTCTTTATTGCGCTTTGAATTTGCCTGGTTATGCAAAGTGTGGCAAAACTTTTAAAGTCAGAATTTTGCGAAATTTTATAACTTTGAAAGCCTTTGAAAAGCCCAATCATTGCTTCTTGGAAAGTGTCATCTTGGTCACCTCCAGCAAGAAAATATCTCCTTGAAATCTTTTTTGCAAGAGGCTTGTAGCGTGCAAACAAAATGTCAATATATTCAGTATTGCCATTTCTTGCACCATCAATCAATTCATTATCCGTTAATTTATCTTTCATTTATTGGCATTTTATATGCAAAATCGGCAAAAGTCAACTTTTTGCTAGACAAATTGAATTTATTTTATATAATTATAGTTATGTTTATAGATATTCACGCACATATAAATGATAGCAAATTGATAGATGATGTTGACAATGTAATTGACAGGGCAAATAAGGCTGGGGTCAAATATATTGTCAATGCCACTTGCGATGTTAAGTCCATCAAAGAAACTTTGGAATTAGTAAAAAAATATGAAAATGTTTATGCAACTCTTGGCATTCACCCACAAGCCATTTTTGAATATGATGACGAGATAGAAGAGTTAATTTATTCTAACAAAAACAATCAAAAAGTTATTGGAATTGGTGAAATTGGGCTGGATTATCACGATATGGAAACGCAAATTGCATACATCAAACAAGATTATCCACAATATGCAAACATAACGGAAGAAGAAGTTAAAAATAAACAAAAAGAAGTCTTTATAAAACAAATTGAATTGGCAATCAAAATGAATCTGCCAATAGTTGTCCATAGCAGAGATGCTACGGCAGACACATTGGAAATAATAAAATCAAATATAAACCTGTTAAAAAATAAAGGATTAATACATTGCTTTTCGGGAAGCGTGGAAGTTGCCAAAGAATATTTTAAAATGGGCTTTTATATCTCCGTTGGTGGCTCAATAACTTTCAAAAATGCTAGGTGTATTCCAGATGTCATTCGTGAATGTGGAATTGACAATGTTATGTTAGAAACTGATTGTCCATATTTATCGCCTGAACCATATCGCGGAAAGATAAATGAACCTAAAAATGTTGTTTTAGTTAGCGACAAAATAGCGGAAATTTTAGATATAAATTATAGGCAAGTGGAAGAGAAAACGACAGAAAACGCGTTTGCTTTATTTGGAAGGTTGAAATGATAGAAAATCATAAATTTAATAAAAAATTTGGTCAAAATTTTATTTCAGATAAAAATTTGCTTGCAGCGATTGTTAATGATGCACAAATTTCATCAAATGACGAAGTTTTGGAAATAGGTGCTGGCGGCGGAGCGTTAACTCAAGAACTTGCAGCAAAAGCCAAAAAAGTTGTTTCTTATGAAATTGATAAAACATTGACAGAACACTTAAATGAACTCTCAAAGCAATTTGACAATTTAGAAATAATCATTGATGATGCATTAAAATTGCCAATCCAGGAAATTGAGCAAAATTTTGAAGGAGAATATAAACTTGTTGCAAATTTACCTTATTATATAACTTCACCATTGATATTTAAGTTTTTGGAACAAACAAAAAGGTGCAAATCTATAACTGTTATGGTTCAACAAGAAGTCGCTCAAAGGTTTTGCGCCAAAGCGGGCGATGAAAATTATGGCATTCCTTCGGTGATGTTGAATTTTTATTGTCATTGTAAAATTATGCGCAATGTTTCAAGAAAAATGTTCTTCCCAATGCCAAATGTGGATTCCTCAGTTATAAGATTGGATAGAAAAGAAATTTCATATAGCGACGAATTTATTTCAAAATTTTCCAAAATTGTCAACAGTTCATTCGCTATGCGAAGGAAAACTTTAATCAATAATTTGACAAAAAATTTAAAAGTTTCAAAAGAAGAAATCTTAAAAATTTTACAAAATTTGAATTTAAGCGAAATGGTCAGAGCGGAAGAATTGACGATTGAAGATTATAAAAATTTGACACAACAATTAAAATTTTAATTTTATTAATTGACAAAAATTTAATCATAATATATATTATTAGTGAGAAAAGTTTGATGGAAAATAAAGTAGACGAAATATTAAAAGTTTTAAGCAACAATAAAATTAAAAATGTTGAAATTTTAGATTTAACATCTAAAAGTCCTTTGATGTCAAAAATCATAGTTGGAACTTTTTCTAACGATAAAAACACAAGGGTTATTGCAAATCAAGTTAAACAAGAATTAGAAAAATGTTTAGAGATTGAAATTTCTATGGAAGGAGAATTTCCTGGAGACTGGATTATTTTAGATTTAGAAGATTGCGCTGTAGAATTATTTACTGAAGAAAAAAGAAATTATTATAACCTAGAAAAATTATGGGGAGATAATAAAAACAAACTTGCTAAAATCAAACTTAAAAAGAGAAAGAAAGCTTAACAAATTGTTAAGTTTTTTTAATGTCAATTTTTCTAATTTGAAAATAAAATAATATATGCAATTATATAATTTCAATCGCCAAGAATGCGTAAACTACGCCTTAAAATGGGCAAAAGGGAGAAATCCAAAGTATTATGATTTTGAAAATCTTGGAGGAGATTGCACAAATTTTGCATCTCAAAGTGTTTATGCTGGATGCGGCGTTATGAATGTCAATTATCCGCTGGGCTGGTATTATTACAACTCTTTCAATCGCTCGCCAAGTTGGACATCAGTTGAATATTTTTATAATTTTTTATTTAGAAAGGAAAATTCTATTGGCCCAGTTGGAAAATTAACAAATTTAAACGAATTGGAACTCGGCGACTTAGTGCAAGTGAAAATAAACGGCATTTACACGCATACGCTTGTTATAACAAAGATTGAAAGTAGAAATTCCGCTTTTGATTATTTTGTTTGCGCACATACTTATGATGCTTTGAATCGGAGATTGTCTACATATAACTTAAAAGATGCAAGGTTTATCAAAATATTGGGATTTTATAAATAAATAAAGTTTGCTTAAATATTTTGCATTTAAATATTTTTTTGTTAAAATATTGTCAATAATTTAACTTGGGGGTGTGTATGCAAAACAAAAAGCAAAGAAATGCAATAATAATAACTATTGCAGTTTTAGCCTGCTTGCTTATAGTGTTGCTTGCAACATATTTTTCGGGTGCTTGGTTTGTTGCTAAAAGAAAAGCCGAAGGTAGTTTACAATTTGTCGATGGTATTAAAATAAATTATGCAGGTTTGTATGAAGACTCTTCAACGCCTTCCAGTTCAAATCTAAAACTTGCTTATTTGGTTGAAAAGCCAAGCGGTGAAGTTGAACTCAATCCTTTGGAAGAAACTAATGTAATGTCAAGTATGGTCTACTCACTTGCAAATCCAACTCTTAGCGCAAAAGAAGGCACTGTTCCATTTTATTTGAGAACTAGGTTCAATATAAAATTTTATTTCAAAAACGCTAGCGGCGAAGAAGTTTTATTGACAGATGAAAATAGAGATGAATTTATTGCTACAACACTAAATTATCGAAAAAATGGCGCTCCATATGTAATAATAAATGAAAGAGATTTGTTCTTAAGTTTGCCAGTTTTTGACACAACTAAATTTGTTGAATATAACGGTTGGTATTATCTTGGAAGCGCTGAAGGTGCTGTTGCAAGTTTGGAAGACATAACTTTAATAAAAAATGAATATAATGGCGAAGAAACACAAGCGTATACAATCTTCAAACTTGATGAAAATGAAAAAGTTTTAATTCAACTTGATGACGAAATAGATTATGGCGAAAATATGCCATTCACAAAAATAGAGTTTTCTTTGGACATTCAAGCGATAGAAGAACTTGCAATTTCTAATTGGAATTCTTAAAAATTAGACATTAAATTCGAATATTCGCGACCCTTCCTTCATAGATTATAACATCTATGGAGGTTTTTTATGGAAAATTATAGTCTATATGAAGATATTGCCAAACGCACAGGCGGCGATATTTATGTGGGCGTAGTCGGTCCTGTTCGTTGCGGAAAATCTACCTTTATAACAAACTTTATGCAAAGTTTGGTTGTTCCAAATATTAAGGATGTCAACTGTAAAGAAAGGGCGATTGACGAACTGCCACAAAGTGCAGATGGAAAAACAATTATGACAACTCAGCCAAGATTTGTCCCAAATGAAGCAGTCAAAATCAATGTTGATGAAAAAGTTGAAATGAATGTCAGAATGATTGATTGTGTGGGCTATCTTGTTGATGGCGCATTGGGACACGAAGAAGGTGAAAAGCCAAGGCTTGTTAAAACACCTTGGACGCAAGAAGATATACCTTTTGAAGAGGCGGCGGAACTTGGCACAAAAAAGGTTATCGAAGAACATTCAACAATAGGAATTGTGATGACAACCGATGGCTCAATTACAGATATTCCAAGAAGCAGTTATATTCAAGCCGAAGAAAGGGTTGTTAGAGAACTTGCAGCACAAAACAAACCTTTTGTTATTGTGTTGAACTCCAAAAAACCAAACGCAGAAGAAACAAAAAAACTTGCAAATTCACTTTATGCTAAATATCAAATTCCTGTAATAACTAAAGATGTTGCAAAATTGACAGAAAAAGATGTTGAAGATATCTTTGAAAAAATATTGCTCGAATTTCCAATAAAAACTTTGAGCGTAAAAATGCCAGAATGGTTGCAAGTCTTGCCTTTTGAACACCCAATTATTACAAGCATTATTTCAGAAATTGAAAAATTTGGACAAGAAGCAAACAAGATTGGCCAAATTGATAGAACAAATGTAGCCTTTTTAGAAAATGAAGATTTTGAACCGGTTGTTGTATCAACAATCAAAATGGGCGAAGGCAAAATCTACTTTGAAATTACTCCTAAGCCACAACTATTCTATCGTGTTCTTTCAGAACAATGCGAAACAGAAATCAAAGATGATTTCCACTTGATGTCTTACATCAAACAACTTGCTTATGCTAAAAAGGAATATGACAAAATCAAAGTCGCACTTGAAGAAGTAAAAGAAAAGGGCTACGGCGTGGTGATGCCATCTGCTGAAGATATGAGTTTGGAAGACCCACAAATTGTTAAACAAGGTTCAAAGTTTGGCGTAAAACTCAAAGCTTCAGCACCAAGTTTGCATATTATGAGTGTAGATATCGAAACTGAAGTCAATCCGCTTGTTGGCTCGCAAGCTCAAAGTGAAGAACTTGTTAAATATTTGCTTGACGAATTTGAACAAAATCCAAAAGCAATTTGGGAAACAAATATGTTTGGCAAGAGTTTGAGTTCGCTTGTAAATGAAGGCATCAATGCAAAAATTACAACAATGCCACTTGAAGCACAACGCAAAATGAGAAAAACACTCGGAAGAATAATCAACGAAGGCAAAGGCGGCATCATCTGTATATTGCTATAAAATAATAAAAACTCACTCGTTTGAGTGAGTTTTATTTTGCCATTTATAATATTTCGTCTGGCAGGACAATGTTGTATTTTGGCAAGATATACGATACTAAACTTAATAAAAGCAATATTGAGCTCATAATGACATAATATAAGTTCATTCTGAAAATAAAACTTGAGAGCAATAAGATTATGGAGGCAAAGAAATAACCTTTGCTTCTCTTTTTGTTAAGCGAATATGCGACCATCTCTTTGATTTTCATTTTTGTTGTGGCTTTTAGTTCTGTTAAATTTTCTGGAAAGATGTTGTATGCCTTCATAAGTTTGTTGTAAGCATCTTTTTTATCTAAAATCAAAATTGTAATTCCTTCAATTTGATTTGCAAGAGTGATTGCTTCTCTGGAAACATCTTTTGCGCAAACAACCAATTTTGTAAAGGTTATTTTTTTAAGTTTGGATAATATCTCGACCAAATCTTGCGGCATAAATGTGGATAAGGAATAAGATGGATATAAAATTGTTTTTGAATTGACTTCTTCTTTTTCTTTGTGCTCGACTATTAAATATTTCGAGCGTTTAGTAACCTTATGTCTTGATTTAGCAAGGTCGTAATAAAAATTTAAAGCGTCTTGTGGATTAAAGGCAAAGCTTGTTGCGATTTTGTCTGCAAGAGTGGCATCTTTTGCCTTCATAAATTCTTTTTCTTTACGATTTCTTAAGATGTAATGTAAAGAGATTTCTATAACTAGTGTAGCAAGCACGGTGTAGAGAATGGAAAGCCAAAAGTTGGGGACAAAATATCTAAACCATACAAGGCAGATTAGAAAGATTAAAGATATTCTAAAAAAAGTATTAAAAAACTTAAATAGCATAATTAAATTATTGACAAATATATAAATGTTATTCAATTTACTATATAAGATTTCATATTAATAAAAATGTTAAAAATACTTGTAATTTTTATTTCAATGTGATATATTAGCAAAGTCATTCATTGGCAAATAAACACTTGCAGTCCATTTTTTGCCCGTTGCCTTAAATGTTAGCGCAAATTTAAGGTTGGCAAAAGAGCAAACAAGACGCAAGGAAGACTAAAAACAAGGAGGAAAATAAAAATGTCGGTTATTTCAATGAAACAACTTCTAGAAGCAGGCGTTCATTTTGGTCACCAAACAAGAAAATGGAACCCAAAAATGAAAAAATATATTTTCACTGCTCGTAATGATATTCATATCATTAACTTAGAAGATACATCAGTTCTTGTTGACAAAGCATATTCTTTTGTTAGAGATGTTGTTGCAGCAGGAAAAAGCGTGCTATTCGTTGGCACAAAAAAACAAGCACAAGATGCTGTTAAAGAAGAAGCGGAGCGTTGCGGAATGTTCTATGTAAACAATCGTTGGCTCGGCGGCTGCCTTACAAATTTCAAGACTATGAGGTCAAGAATTGATAGGCTCAACAAATTAAATCAAATGGAAAAAGTTGGAGAGTTCGACCTTCTCCCTAAGAAAGAAGTTTCTATCTTAAAAGCAGAACGCGATAAATTGGAACTAAATCTTGGCGGTGTTAAAGATATGAGAGAGCTTCCAGGCGTTATCTTTGTTGTTGACCCAACAAAAGAACACATTTGCGTTAAAGAAGCATTAAGACTTCACATTCCACTAGTTGGACTTTGCGACACAAACTGTGACCCAACAGGAATCGATTATGTAATCCCAGGAAACGATGACGCAATTCGTTCAGTAAAATTGATTGCATCAGCAATAGCAGATGCTGTTATTGAGGCAAGAGAAGGCGTATCTTTCAAAGAAAATAATGAAGAAGATGAAAAAGTAGATTTAGAAGCAGCACTTGCTGAAGTTAAACCTACAGTAGAAATGGCAGAAGCAACAGTTGAAGAACCTGTTCAACACAAAAAGCCAAGAGCAAAGAAAGTAAAAGAAGTTGAAGAAGTTAAAGAAACTGTTGAAGAACAAGCTGAAGTTGCAGAAGAAAAACCAAAAAAAGCTCCAAGAGCAAAAAAGGTTGCAACTGAAACTGAAAATAAAGGAGAATAATTATGTTTACAAACGCAGATATAGTTAAACTTCGTTCATCAACTGGCGCTGGTATGATGGACTGCAAAAAAGCATTAACTGAAACAAACGGAAATTTTGATGAAGCAGTTAAGTGGCTTAGAGAAAAAGGAATTGCAGCCGCTGCTAAAAAAGCAGATAGAATTGCTGCAGAAGGTTTGGTCGCTTCATACATTCATATGGGCGGAAAAATTGGCGTTCTTGTAGAAGTAAACTGTGAAACAGACTTCGTTGCAAAAAGTGACGCTTTCCAAGCATTAGTTAAAGATATTGCTATGCAAATTGCTGCAGCAAAACCTTTGTATGTATCTTCAAGCGAAGTTCCGGCAGAAGCTTTAGATGAAGAAAAAGAAATATTAACAGCTCAAGCAAAAAATGAAGGTAAGCCAGAAGCAGTTATTGCAAAAATGGTTGAAGGCAGAGTTAAAAAATACTATAAAGATGTATGCCTTTTAGACCAAGATTTTGTTAAAGATAGTTCAAAAACAATTTCTCAAATTATCAATGAAGCAATTTTAACAATCGGAGAAAAAATTTCTGTTAGAAGATTTGTTCGCTATGAAATGGGCGAAGGCTTGGAAAAGAGAAATGACAATCTCGCTGATGAAGTTGCAAAACAAATGGCTGGAAAATAATTTTTTAAAAACTCTTTCAAACTGAAAGAGTTTTTTTATGTTGCAAATTTATTTTTTATGATGTAAAATGAAATTGTGGACGAATTAAAACAAGGAGAAACAAGAACATCAACATTGATAGACACGCAAACTGACTATCAAAGTTTTTCCAATGCCCAAACTCAACAAAACAACGAAAAACGCGAAGAAGCCAAGAAAAAACTTTTTAATTTTGTTGAAAACGAGCAAGAAAAAAAGGCTTTGCCAAAGCAAACCATTTCATTAGACAAACAAGTTTTTGAAAATGAAGAACTTAAAATGCAAACCTTGCCCGAAAAGCAAACAGAAGCGGCTTTTGAACCTGAATTGCAAACCGAGAAAGAAGTTACAGAAGATATTCAACAATCCATTGAAAACGACACCGAAGAAGAAGTTGACGAAAGCAGCGTTAAAGAAAATCGAAAGAGAATTGTATATGCCGAGCGCAAAAAAACGAACATAAAGTTAAGGTTAAAACTTGCCGCTTGCGCAATAGCGTGCGTATTAACTTGTCTTGGCGGTTGGGCAATATACAACGCGGTTGAAATTAAAACTTTAACTGGGGAAGCTCAAGCAAAAAATGCTCAATATAGTATAAATGTAGTTAAGGTTATATCTAATACATCTAAATTAGATGACTTAACAAATCCTAATAGCATAACAAATTTGGACGAACTCGAAAGTGCAAATATCGTTCAAATAATTCCAAAAGAAAAGTCTGCACCACAAACGATTGAAAAAAAGAGCAATTGGTTTGATAGAGTTTGTAACTGGCTTTCAAATTTATTTAAATAAAAATTAATCATCTGGCAATAATATTTTTGGAGAATATTATGCCAGATTTTGTTAAAGTTATAGTTTTTAGTTCGTCGGCTTTTGTTTTTTTGTTTTTAATAGCAAAAATTTTAGGCAAAAAACAAATTGCCGAACTAGATTTTGCAGATTATGTTGTGGGAATTACAATAGGTTCAATCGCGGCAGAATGGGCGACAGAATTGCAGCAAGAGTGGTATCACTATATAATTGCTATGTCGATTTTTGCCGTATTTAGTCTATTTATATCATTTTTAGAGCAAAAAGCGACAAAGATGAAGGCCTTTTTGCGCGGCAAGCCAAATATCATAATTTCAGAAGGCAAATTTCAATATAAAAATTTAAAAAAATCAAAATTAGATATCCACGATATTTTAGGAATGTGTCGCGCGCAAGGATATTTCAAGATTCAAGATGTTGAATATGCAATTTTAGAAACTAGCGGAGAAATGTCGATTTTGCCAAAATCGCTTAAAAAACCCGTTGTTGTGGGAGATTTGAAAAATCCAGACTTGTCTGAAAGCGAACTTGAAAATTATGTTGTTTTAGATGGAAAACCTAATATAGATATATTAAATACATTAAATAAGGATGTAAATTGGCTGCTAACTCGCTTAAATTTAAGCAAGAAAAAACAGTTAAAAAGTATAATTTTGGCGATTTATGACGAACAAAATGATGAAATAATCGTTCATTATAAAAATGAATAATTTTTTATTTTTTGGCAATTTTCGGAAATTATCGCAATTTTGTTTGACAAGTAGTTAGTTAATTCGTATAATTTCTACGAAATTTCAAAGCATATTTTAAAGGAGAAATAAAAATATGGAAAGAAACGCCAGAAAAAAAAGCTTAAAAATTGCAATCATTGCAATAGCCTTGTTGCTCTGTTTTGCATTAGCAGTGGGGATTACAACTGCTTTCTACCAAGCTCAAAGAAGAGCTATGGGTTCTGTCAAAATGGACCAAGGCATAGTCATTGACTATAAAGGATTTAACAAGGGCGATGAAAATATTTGGCAGCGTGAAACAACTACGACATTTAAGTTGTTTGAAGAAAGAGACGCTCAACCAGGCGAACAGATTTATGCTTACCCAGCAGGAATAAGGGCAAATGCAGAATCTGTTGATTTTTATGCAAGATTGAAACTTGAATATAGTTTCTACAATGTTGTAGGCAGCGTCGAAACACCAGTAGCCCTTGCGAATCCAAAGAGTTTGATAAAAACATCTTCGACATTCTTTGATTCAAATTGGGTAGCATCTACAGATGGCTACTATTATTATGGTGTTGATACAACTCTAAGCAAATTTAGTAAAGATGCAACAAATTACATAGATATCTTCGCAAAAGACGGTGAAGGTAATGTTGTTGCGCAATTTTTAATTGAAGGCGCAAACTTTGTTGGCGAAACAGCTGGCGAAGGTGGAGGTTTTGTTGTTGAAGATACATATATTAACAAAATCGTTGTTCATTTAACACTTGAAACACTACAAGGTGATGCTGATGCAGAAGCAGAAGGCTGGAAAATCTCCCAATCCACAGATAAAACAGTGGATATCTCAACCTTGCCAGAAGATAAAACAGACATCACAATTGACGATATTATTGACGAAGATAACAAAAATGGTGAAATCACAATTACAGGTGACCCAGCTCAACCATTAACAATAACAATTGGCTCAAAAGCATTTTATGGTTGCTCAAAATTGAAATTAACACTTTCAAACAGTGAAAATATTATTTATCAAATCGCATCTGATGCATTCTCTGAAGGTGCAACAATTATGTATGGCACAACAGATGTGTCATCTCTAGTTATTAATCCAAGCACTTCAGGCAAATCTGAAGGTGCAGCAAATAAATGGCAAGTTGCAGAACCAAATCTCTATCTTTTCTTGCCAAGCGCTCTAACTTCTTCAGGAAGTAGTTCTTATGGGGATTATCAATACACAGATGACCAAGGAACTTGGACATTTGAACTTATAGATGAAAGTGGAAATGTTGTTACATTATCTTCAAAAGAATCAGGTGGAGTTTCGGCTTTTGGTGCATCAATCCTAGCAAATGAAAATAATTATACAGCAAGAATCAGCGACTTTGCCCCTGCGACAGGTGCAACTAATGTAAATATTCCAAGTTATATTGGAGTAAGCGTAGATTCTGAAAGATACAGCGTAACAAGCATTGGAGAAAGGACATTTTATAATTGCAGCAGGTTACAAACAATTACAATTCCAGACAGTGTAACAAGCATTGGTAAAGGCATGTTTTATTGTTGTACGAGTTTAGTTAGCGTTACACTTGGAAATGCAACAGAAATACCAGATGATTGTTTTTTTAGATGTGAAAGTTTAACAAACATAATAATACCTAATAGTGTAACAAGCATTGGATTGGCTGCATTTCAAGGATGTTTAAGCTTAACATCTGTTACAATACCTGATAGTGTAACAAGCATCAGACAATACGCTTTTGACGCTTGTACAAAACTAACATCTGTCACTATTTCTAAGGGCACAACAAAAATATCGACAGAGACATTTACTGGCTGCACAAGTTTAATCTCACTAACTGTTGAAGACGGTAATCCCAAATACCATAGTGATGGGAATTGTATTATTGAAACATCAAAAAAAATGTTATTTCTTGGTTGCAATGGGTCAATAATTCCGGTAGATGGTAGTGTAACAAGCATTGGTAGTGCCGCATTTGGTGGTTGTTCCAGCTTAACATCTGTTATAATACCAGATAGTGTAACAAGCATTGGTAGTGCCGCATTTGGTGGTTGTTCCAGCTTAACATCTGTTATAATACCAGATAGTGTAACAAGCATTGGTAGTGCCGCATTTGGTGGTTGTACTGAGTTAACATCACTTACTATTGGCGCTGCCATTCATGAAGTATCATGGATTTCAATACCAGCACCAACAATTACTATTGTTGATAGTAATCCATATTTAGCATCTGATGGTTTCTCAATTTTCTCCAAAACATATAATAACACTTTAAAATTAGATAAATTTATATCTTCACAAACAACATATGATATACCATCAAGCATAATAATTGATGGAAAAGAATGGAATGTTAATGCTATAGGTGAAACTGCTTTCTCTGGGTGCAGCAGCTTAATCTCAATCACAATACCAAATAGCGTAACAAGTATAGGAATAGAGGCATTCTATCATTGCAAAGGGTTAACAACAATAACAATTCCAAATAGTGTAACCAGCATTGGAAATAGAGCATTTACAGGTTGTACAGGTTTAACATCAGTTAACATAGGCAATGGAGTAACAAGCATTGGAAGAGAAGCATTTCAAGGCTGCAATAATTTAAATGATGTATATATCAATGATTTAGCAAGATGGTGTTCTATCGATTTTCATTACTCGCAAGGTACTCATCCGCTCACATATGCTAAAAATTTATATTTAAATGGCATTTTAGTGACAGAATTAATAATTCCAGATGGTGTTACGGCTATAAAACCTTTTGCTTTCTATGAGTATTCTAATCTAATGTCAATTGTAATCCCAGGCAATGTAACCAGCATTGAGCGTAGAGCTTTTTGGGGCTGTAAAAATTTAACATCAATCACTATTTTAAATGGATTAACTAGTATTGGTTCGGAAGCATTTTCTAAGTGTAGCAGATTGGCATCTGTTATAATACCAGATAGTGTAACAAGCATTTGGGATCAGGCATTTTCTGAATGCAGCAGTTTAGCATCGATCACAATCCCAGATAGTGTAACACGCATTGGAAACAATGCATTCGAAGGTTGTTCTCGTTTATCATCAATCACAATACCAGATAGCGTAACAAGTATTGGAGGTGGAGCATTTAGAGGTTGTACAGCACTTACTAATGCTGTAATTGGAGACGGAGTTGATGCAATACCTAGCCTATGTTTCTATGAATGTACAAGCTTAGAAAGTGTAACATTAGGTTCTGGAATAACAACCATTGAAAGCCAAGCATTCTATAATTGTTCAAATTTGACAACAGTTATTTGGAATGTAACTTATGATTTAGATGGAGTAAATGCAACTGGCCCAAGTGTTACACAATATAATACTTCTACGACTGGTGGGTTATCGATTACAGATACATTACAAGCACCAAAATTCGTAGAAAGTGGACTAACATTTGCTGGATGGACTGATGGAACAACAACATATGCTGCTGGAACAGAATACACATTCACGCTAGGAAACAGAAAATTAAAAGCTGTTTGGTCTAAGTATAAAGTCTCGTTTGATTTAAATGGAGAAGAAGGCAACTTAAGATCAACTTTAGTTGAAAAAGGCGATTCAATTACTTTACCTAATTCAGCTCAATTCTCTATGGAAGGACATACAGCATTAGGTTGGTCTACTAATAAAGATGCAACTGTACCAGATTATAGTGATGGGGCGAGCGTTATCCCAGACGGAAATGTAACATATTACATTATTTGGTCTAACTATAGGGTAAAATTTAATAATAATGGTGGATCAGGGGATCTTTCAGCTATTATTGTTGAAAGAGGACAAATGTTGACATTGCCTGAGTT
>ULTC01034657.1_pt1 | contig 25685 bp, 24 predicted proteins | sample 1957091 | NCBI WGS metagenome assembly ULTC01 (sample SAMEA4835720, study PRJEB28245) | human gut metagenome | biome: gut microbiome; material: fecal sample | place: Denmark | collected 2008 | reverse complement strand
ACTGACAACCCGCATTGGGGCTACGCCCCAAACCCCATTTTCAAAAATTGTATAGGCTTATCGACATTCTGAGGCTTTCACGTTTTGTGAAAGCCTTTTGCTGTTATATAAGCCCGAAAATCTGAAATGCCGCAATTCCGCTTATGCAGACAATACTGCCGATGATATTGAGCGGCTTAGTGCTTTCCTTACGGATAAGACCGATAAAGAAAAGCGCTACCATTATCATAGGCTGTATGAATGAATAGTTGGTCATACTTGTGGCGATAACGGCATTTTCAAGCACAAGTCCGAGTGCGTTCGGTATTTTGGTCAGCGCTACAAATGCACAGCCCTTCGGCTTGTCTTTTATCATCCTTATCGGGTGAACGAAAGGCGCAAGCACGGCGGCAAGCAGGATAAGTCCGAAAAGCAGGGCAAAGTATGAGGATATGTACGGCGCAGACGCAGTGATAATAAAGCCGTAGCCGAACTTTGAAAGCAGATAGAAGAACAGCGGCACAGCTATTTTCTTATAGCTGATATGCTCTCTTTCCGACCGTGCTATCATAAAAAGTCCAACGGCTGTAACCGCAATTGCCAGCAATCTGAGCCAGCTGAACGTGTCAACGGCGGTTATTATATCGGTTGCATAGGACGCAAACAGGCAAAGACCGAGCCACGCCTTAAGCTCGAATGCAGACATCTCGGTAAGTACAAGTGCAGACATCTTGAATTCAAGCAACTTCGACACCATAATAAGAACAGCCGCAAGCACAGATTGCCAGCAAAGCTGTAAGTGCATATCGGAAAACGGCATAAGCGGCAGTAAAAGTACCGCTGTAGGCAAAGCCATTAGAAAAGTGAACGAATTGCCGTCAAACTTCAGCTTTGCGACGGAGTATTTGTCGCTGAGACCGCAGACGGTGTAACAGGCGACAACAAGAAGCATCAATACCATAACGGTTATTCCTCTATATTCTTCTTTATTCTACTATAGTATATTCGAGCATTTCATAGTGCAGCTTTGTGCCTATGTCACTGCCGGGCGGTAAAAGCGCCAGTGCTATGAACAGCGTTTCTCCGCTTATTTTTTCCGTAAGTGTGGCGTATTCTCCGCTTATTTCGGTAATAATGTAATCTTTTGGCTCCATAGTTCAGGAACTCTCCTTCTTTTTATTTTACTAACTGATTTTATCACAAAAAATTAATTATAACAAGCCTTTTTTACTTGAAACTCATCTTTCGATATGTTATACTATATTTCATCGAAAACGATTACCTTAAAAAAAGTCGTTTTTAGCTAAAATAAAAGTAAAAGAGCAACGGAAAGAAAAGAAAAAACTATGAGAGATCTAACAAAAGGAAGCATAATCCGGCTTATGCTCCTGTTCAGCCTGCCTATTCTGCTTGGCAGTCTGTTCCAACAGGCGTATAATCTGGTCGACATTATAATTGTCGGAAAAAAACTCGGTGAATTATCGCTGTCCGCTGTAGGTTCGACAACGGCGGTGGTGTCGCTTATGTTCAACATCATAAACGGCCTGTGTACCGGTTTTGCAATACCTGTCGCAAAGCACTACGGTGCTAACGATATGAACAAGGTGCGGCGCACGGTGGCAGGAATGATCACATATTCTGCAATCATTACCGCTGTAATCATGACGCTGTGTATAGTGTTTGTTGAGCCGCTGCTTACTGTACTTAATACGCCGGCTGAGATTTTTGAACAGGCGAAGCTGTATCTTACGATAGTGGCGGGCGGACTTATAGTTACGCTGATATATAACCTTGAAGCGAACATTCTTCGTGCTTTGGGCGACAGCATAGTACCGCTGATAATACTTGTAATATCAGCCGTACTGAATGTCGGACTGGATTTTCTGTTCATATTCGGATTCGGTATGGGGGTTGACGGTGCGGCGCTTGCAACGGTTATCGCACAGCTTATTTCCGCTATTGTCTGTTTTGTTTATCTTATCAGAAAATGTCCGTTTTTAAAGCTCGGCAGGTCTGATTTCAGGCTTCACGGCGAGGAGATAAAAAGCCTTCTTGCTTCGGGGCTTGGAATGGCGCTTATGTATTCGATAGTTGACATAGGCTCGATAGTTCTGCAAAACGGCATCAACGGGCTTGGAACGGGCATAATCTCGGCTCATACCGCCGCCAGAAAGATATTCAGCTTTACTATCATGCCGTTCTCGGCAATCAGCGCAACGCTTGTGACATTTGTAAGTCAGAATCTCGGCGCTGGCAAGTTTGACAGGATAAAGAAAAGCATAAAATACGGTCTGCTGATAGGCTACGGCTGGTCAACGCTTGCGGTGCTTATTGTGTATCTGTTCGGAGAACAGCTTGTGCTTATGATAGCACCTGCGGATAACCGTGAAATTATAGATACGGCGGTCAACTATCTGCGGATAAATGTGCCGTTCTACTATGCTCTGAATACGCTTTTGTCGCTGAGATGTACACTGCAGGGACTCGGAAAGAGCGTTGTTCCGATAGGAGCAAGCATTGTCGAGATGATATGGAAGATAGTGACTGTAGTTGCGGTTATCCCCGTATGCGGTTATTTCGGCGTATGTATATCCGAACCGATCATATGGACGGCAAGCGGACTTCTCGTTGCGGCTATTGCTATAAAGACGCTCAGGGCGTTTGAGAAAGCGTAATATTGCGTTTAGATATTTCAATTTTCGGCATTTTAGTTTTTTTGAAAAATATTTCAAATAAATGCAAAAATCGCTTGAAAAATTGTTAATATAGTTGTATAATAGATACATTAGTAGCGTTAATGCTAAGAAAGGTTAATTTTATGAACATCTGGCACGATATTGATAACGAAAGAGTAACTCCCAATGACTTTTTAGCTGTCATTGAGATTTCAAAGGGCAGTAAGTCAAAGTATGAGCTTGACAAGAAGACGGGAGTGCTTATACTCGACAGAATACTGTATACATCGACACATTATCCCGCAAACTACGGATTTATCCCCAAGACGCTTGCTGACGACGGAGATCCGCTTGATGTGCTTGTTCTGTGCAACGAGCCTCTTGTTCCGCTTGTGCTTGTACAGTGCTATCCTATCGGTGTTATAAATATGATAGATAACGGAAAGATGGATCAGAAGATAATAGCTATCCCGTTTGAAGATCCCAATTATAACTCTTACAGAAGCATTGAGGGCTTACCCTCGCACATCTTTGACGAAATGCTGCACTTCTTCAAGGTATATAAGCAGCTTGAGGGCAAGGAAACTGCGGTCAATGAGGTAATGGGTCACAAGGCTGCGGTTGAAATCATCAAGGAATGTATAGCAAATTACGATGAGGTTTACGGTGAAAAGTACAACAACATTGATACTGGCAAGTAAATCTCCACGCAGAATTGAACTTATGACGCTGGCAGGCTTCGATTTTTTATCCGTTCCTGCCGTAAAGGAAGAGAAGATAACGGGCGGTACATCACCGTCAGAAGCAGTGCTTATGCTATCCCGACAGAAAGCAGAGGAGATAGCCGAAAAATATCCGTATAATACGGTTATCGGAGCGGATACTGTTGTGGCGCTCGGTAACGAGATAATGGGCAAGCCTGAGAATGAGCAGGACGCATTTGATATGCTGAAAAAGCTGTCAGGCAAAACACATACGGTACTTACGGGAGTATGCGTAATTTCTCCCGATAAGCAAATAAATTTTTATGAAAAGACCGAGGTGGAATTCTATCCGCTCGGCGACGATGAGATACGGCAGTATATAGCAAGCGGTGAGCCTATGGACAAAGCGGGCGCTTACGGCATTCAGGAAAAAGGCGCTATGTTTGTTAAACGTATAAACGGCGATTTTTATAACGTTGTAGGATTGCCTGTAGCACGGCTTGCAAGAGAACTGAACGCTCTCACAGAAAAATAATCTTCAGCGAAAGGACGCAAAGGTATGTTATTTTTGAACAACGCATTTACAAAAGATATTACGGAGTACGACGGAGAAGTGCTCAAGGAAGTAAAAACCGTAGACGGAAAGATATATCTTTCAAACGGCGCTATCATTAAAGAGGGTGTTGTCGGAAAATTCTTCGACATTGCCACTAATGACAAATACGGTACTGTATTTGAGGCTGACGGTCCCGATGAGATCGGTCCTATCGTTGGATTCGCTCCTGTTACGGGCGATTCCGCTCCCGATTATTTTGCATTCTGATTATCAAAGCTTAATAAACTGCGGCAGAGCAATACGCTTTGCCGCTTTTTTTCTTTTCCGTTTTTATGGCTTCGGTTAGATTTATCACTTTTATAAACTGCAACTTGAATTTTATGCTGAAATATATGTTGCATACAACCGTTATTTGTGTTAAACTTAATGCAAACAAGGAGGAATTGATATGGAAACGGTTTTTTCAAAGCAGTTACAGATGCTCAGAAAGCAAAGCGGTATCACGCAGGAACAGCTTGCCGCCAAGCTCGGCGTTACCGCACAGGCAGTATCAAAATGGGAAAACGGTAGCTATCCCGACAGCGATTTACTGCCTAAAATAGCGGACATCTTCGATGTTTCTATAGACAATCTTTACGGCAGAGGAGAGGAAAGGTGTTCGTTTGAACAGCAGGTTGTGAATCATATGCGGGCTATAGCAGACGGCAGTCAGGATTCTTCTGCCGAGTGGCTGGAAAATTACCTTAATATAATCTGGGCTATGCAGCTTACTGCGTGGCGTGAATGCCGCTATTACTACGATATTCCCGATTTTAAAGATTCAAACGGCACGATTGCTTCCGAATGCACCTGTAATACAGGCGTGACGTATATGCGGCTTAATAAGGATTTCCGCTATTTTACATTTATAGAACAGCCGGAGAGTTTTGCAAAACAGTTTTCGGATATTGATAAGCTGTCGGAACTGTTCAGGTTCTTAGGAGATAAGATGAACTTAAAGGTGGTAATGTATCTTCTTTCTCTTGATAACGGCGAGGTAGCAGGTGCCTCGACCATAGCAACTCATCTTGGCTATCCGAAAGAAAAGATAGAAAAAGCGCTTCAGTATCTTTTGAGCATCAACGGCTCAAACAAAGAGATAATCGAAATAAGCGTGCTTTGCGCCGACAATGATAAAGAAAAAGTCTACGGAGTAAGAAACTACTTGCCGGAAATGCTTATTTTGCTGACAGGTGCGTTTGCCGTACTCAATCAGCCGCATGGTTATCAGACAAGCGTAAACAACCGTGATTATCCGTTCTTTGACCGAAAGGACATGAGTTTTATAAAAGTGGGAGAGAAAAATGAAGAAAAATAAAGAAAAAGAGAAAAACACCAATCCTTATCATAAGGAATACGGCGTTTTCAGCAACAGCATTCACGCATTGAAATCGATGCTAAGCTATTCACACAGGTTTATACCCGTTATAATAATCAGCGTAGTCTGTGCGCCGATAATGCAGTATCTGTGGTCGTTCATATCAAAGTTCGTTATAGATATGATAACTACAGGACAGAGTGTTACCGCACTTGCGCTGCTTATGGGCGGATTCACCGTAATACAGATTACGGCTACTATGCTGAACCTTTACGGCAACTCATTCTTTCACATTTATATCGGAGCAAGATTCAGGCAGATGGGACTTAAGAACCGCAAGATAATGTCGGTGGATTACGGCTATCTTGAGGACAAGGACTTTATGGACTGCTATCAGAAAGCAGGAAACGCCTGCAACAACAATAACAACGGCATAGAAGGTATGATGAGAGGCATTGTGCGTCTTCTCACGCTTATACCGATAATCGTTGTCGGTATCGCCATTCTCGGTACGATGAATATTTTTATCGTTATTGCTATTCTTATCTGCTCGGTACTTCAATTCGTTGTCACCAACAAGACAAACGCTTACTGTAAGAAAAAGGTGTGGGATCCGCTTGCACCGTGGTGGCGCAGACATAATTATCTTTCTTATACCACGAGCGACTTTGAGGCGGCTAAGGATATAAGAATGTTCGGGATAGCCGACTGGCTTACAGAAAAGTTCAGAACGCTGAACAAAGAGCGCTATGCGGCGCAGAAGAAAAATTCAAGGATATGGGCGGTGTCAGCTGTCATAAATGCTGTACTCTGGGCAGGAGTGCAGGCGGCGGTTTATGCATGGCTCTTGTACAGTGTTGTAAAAGGAAGCATGACGATAGGCAATTTCACTTTGTATCTTGCATCGTCAATGACGTTCTTCGATTATACAAATCAGCTTCTGACCGCTGTATCAGACTTACTTGCAAGGAGCAGGGAATATGACGATTTCCGCAGCTTTATGGACGCTGACTGCGGAGATAAGGATGACAGCGGAATTGATGTTCCGCTGTGCGACAGCTATGAATTTACATTCCGCAATGTTTCGTTCAAATATCCGAAGGCTGAAAAATATGCACTTAAAAACGTCAATATCACTCTTAACGCAGGTGAACGGCTTGCGGTGGTAGGGCTTAACGGCGCAGGAAAATCTACCTTTATAAAGCTGCTGTTAAGGCTGTATGAGGTGACAGAGGGTGAGATACTGCTGAACGGTGTCAATATAAAGCAGTATAACAAGCACAGCTATTATAAGATATTCTCGCCTGCTTTTCAGGAGGTGGAACTGTTCGCATTTCCTCTGTATATGAACGTTTCAATGAGCAGTGCGGATAAATCGGACAAGGAGAAGGCAAGGCAGTGCGTTATTGATTCGGGACTTGAGAATAAGCTGTCTGAACTTGAAAAGGGTATGGATACCGAGATACTAAAGATCGTTTACGATGACGGTGTTGATCTGTCGGGCGGCGAAAAGCAGAAGCTGGCGCTTGCCAGAGCGTTATATAAAAATGCGCCTGTAGTAGTCCTTGACGAGCCTACGGCGGCACTTGACGCACTTGCGGAAAGCAAGCTGTACGGTGACTTTGACAAGCTTATCGGCAACAAGACAGCGGTATATATCAGCCACAGATTAAGTTCTACACAGTTTTGCGACAAGGTCGCTATGTTCAAGGACGGCGGTATAGTCGAGTACGGAACTCACAGCGAGCTTATGGACAAGGGCGGAGAATACGCTGATATGTTCAATGTCCAGGCTCAGTATTATATTGACAACAACGAAAGCGAGGTGGCTGTCAATGCGTAAAGAAAAAGAGAAAAAGATACTGCCTACGCTTAAATTTATGCTGAAAACGGCAGTAAAGAATAAGCCTCAGCTGTTTATTGCTTATGCGCTGCAGGTGGTGGTTTCGTTTTCGCAGACAATGGTTAATATCATCTCGTCAAAATATCTTGTAGATGAGATCGCCGCAATAATCGGCGGCGGTAAAGCTGAGGAGCATATACCTACAGCGATATTCTGCATTGCGCTTATAGTCGGTGTGACCTTGCTTGCGGCACTTATCAACTATCTTGTAAATGAGATAAAGAATGTTTATTCCGAGTGGTTTGGCGAGTATTTTGAAGTTAGCCTGTCCGAAAAGGTAATGAAGATGGATTTTGAGCATACCGAGGATCCCGACACGCTCGATCAGATGAACAAGGCGAAAGAGGGTATGTCGTGGTACAGCGGCGGAGTAGTCGGAATACTGAACGGTTTCTTCAATATCGTTTCAAACGGGGTGAACGTACTCGGCGTTATAGCGATAATCGCAGTTACCTGTCCGCTTCTTCTGCCGATACAGATCATATCGCTTGTTCTTATCACGATATTCACAAATAAGAGCAACAAGCTTGATATAGAATATTTCAAGAAGCTGTCTAAAATCAATCGCCTTTTCGGGTATTTCTTCTATCAGCTGTCCAACCCGTCAAACGGCAAGGAGGTAAGGCTGTTTGACAGTAAGGATATGATGTGCGATAAAGCGGATTACTACAGCAATGAAACTATAGACACGTTCAGGGAGCAGTACAAAGCGCAGTATAAATATTTGCAGTATTCAAATCTCACAAACGGACTGCGTGACGGGCTTTCATATTTCTACATAGGCTTTAAGGCACTGACGGGAGCGATTACACTCGGTGATTTTACAATGTGCGTTTCATCGGCGTCAACGCTCTACTGGGGACTGTATAGCATTGTAGACAACATTGCGGCTACGGTAAAGGCGTGCGGTTACGCATACGAATATCTGAAATTTGATGCAATTTCCGACAGAATGACAAAGGGTGATAAGCCTGTTTCGGACGGCGAACACGTTATCGAATTCAGAAATGTCAGCTTCAAATATCCGAGAAGTGAAAATTATGTCCTCAGAAATATCAATATCACGATTAAACAAGGCGAGCATCTGTCTGTAGTCGGACTTAACGGTGCGGGTAAGACAACGTTTATAAAACTCCTTTGCCGTATGTATGATGTAACAGACGGTGAGATACTGATAGATAATATCAATATAAAGGATTACTCGGACAGCGAGTACAGAAAGCTGTTCTCGGTGGTATTCCAGGATTTCGAGCTGTTCGCTTTCAGCCTTAAGGAAAACATAATACTTGACGAGCAGGAGGACGAGGAAAAGCTGATAAAGACGCTCAAAATGGCAGGCTTATATGAAGACGCAATGAAGCTTGAAAACAAGCTTGACACGACAATATTCAAAAGCTATGATGAAAACGGCACTGAGCTTTCGGGCGGTCAGCAGCAGAAAACCGCTATCTGCCGTGCTTTATACCGTGACAGCCCGATAGTAATACTTGACGAGCCTACAGCGGCGCTCGACCCGGTAGCCGAATATGAGATATACAAGCACTTCAACGAGCTTGTCGGCGGCAAGACCGCTATCTACATATCCCATAGGCTTTCAAGCTGTAAATTCTGCGATGAAATCGCCGTATTTGCCGATGATACGATAAAGGAGTACGGTACGCACGAAGAACTTGTGAAAATCGAAAGCGGTATTTATTCCGAAATGTACAACGCTCAGGCGAAGTATTATGTGGAGAACGTGTCGTAAACAGCGTAAAGAAAATACCCATGCAGTGATAAACTCTGCGTGGGTATTTCGTTTTTTACGCTATTCCCGATAATGTGCATATACCGTTTACCGCTATGCAAAGCACTATTCCGATAACGGTCGGCAGGGCAAAGCTAACCGCTGTCCATTTAAGGCTCTTTGTTTCCTTATATATCGTAAGGCAGGATGTCGAGCAAGGGAAGTGGAACAGTACAAATATCACCATACATATCGCTGTTACAGAAGTCCAGCCGTTAGATATAAACAAATCCTTCAGTGCGGACAGCTCCGATATTTCGGTAAGTGCAGTACCTTCTGAGTATGCCATTATGATAATAGGTACAACTATCTCATTTGCAGGAAAGCCGAGTATGAATGCAAGCAATATAACACCGTCAAGTCCCATCATTCTGCCGAACGGGTCAAGAAACTCTGTGCAGTGTGACAACAGCGAAGCATCGCCTGCGGTAACATTTGCCATCAGCCATATAATAAGCCCTGCAGGGATAGCGACAATTACCGCTCTGCCGAGAACGAACAGCGTCCTGTCGAGAAACGCTCTGACAAGGACCTTTGCAAACTGCGGTGTTCTGTATGGCGGAAGCTCAAGCGTGAACGATGACGGCATTCCTTTTAGTAATGTCTTTGACAGGAAACGTGACGAGAGCATAACAGCGGCAACCGAGGCGGCTATAGCGGCACTCAGCAGGAGCGCCGCCAAAAAATCCGAGCCTGCGACAGCCGGCACACCGATAGCAAACATTGTGATAATGCTTATGATAGTCGGAAATTTTCCGTTGCAGGGCATAATTGACGCAGTTATAATCGCTATAAGCCGTTCACGTTTACTGTCGATTATCCTTGCACCCGTTATTCCGCAGGCATTACAGCCAAGACTCATACACAGACATAAAGCCTGTTTACCGCAGGCTCCCGCCTTTTTGAACGCTTTGTCAAGATTGAACGCTATTCTGGGTAGTATTCCGTAATCTTCAAGTATGGTGAACAGCGGAAAGAATATCGCCATAGGAGGAAGCATTACCGATACCACCCACGCAAGCACTCTGAATATTCCCTCGGTGAGAACGCTGTTCAGCATTACCGGAGTACCTATTGACGATAAGGCGCTATAAAGCAGTGATTCCGCCTTTCCGAAAAGCTCCGAAAGCAAGGCGGACGGGTAATTCGCACCTGTTATTGTTATCCATAAAATGATAAACAGCATAAGCAGCATTATAGGTATTCCAGTCAGTTTTCCGGTAAGTATCCTGTCGATTTTCCTGTCACGGACTTGTTTTTTATCGGCACTACGTTTTACGCATTCCGCCGCAATTCCTTCTGCGGTTATAAAAATGCAGGAAATAATCTCATCGGTAAATTTATTTTCGGTCAGTCTGTCTGCGGCGGATATAAGCGCTTTGAGGTAATTATCGTCTGTACCGTGTTTTTTACACAGGCTGTCTACCGTATCGCTGTCGCCCTGAAGGAGCTTAAGACATATAAAACGCTTTGTCCTGCTGTCTGTTTCTATTTTTTCGGTAAGCGGCAACAGCTGTGATATTGCATTTTCTATACGGCTTGTGTAAACAAGCGTTATATCGTTGCTTTCCTTGCTAAGTGCAACGCTTTCTATTGCCTGCATCAGCTTATCCAGTCCTTTTTTGCTCCGTGCCGATGTTGCCGCTACAGGTATCCCAAGCTGCTGTGACAGCTTAGTTATATCGGTTTTTATGTTTTTCTTTTCCGCTTCATCCATCATATTCACGCACAGCACTGCTTTAGACGTGATTTCGGTTATCTGCAGTACAAGATTCAGATTTCGTTCAAGACAAGACGCATCGCAGACGATAACAGTAACATCGGGCTTTTCAAGGCATATATGCCTGCAGGCTATTATTTCCTCCGCAGAATGAGCGCATAGTGAATATGTGCCGGGAAGGTCGGTTATCAGATATTTGTTATTGTTGTAAGTATAACTGCCTGCGGCGTTGCCGACAGTTTTTCCGACCCAGTTTCCTGTATGTTGCTTAAGCCCTGTCAGAGCGTTGAAAACCGTGCTTTTGCCGACATTGGGATTGCCGGCGAGCGCAACCGTAAATTCTTTTTCGTATTTCATATTTTCCGCCTTTCAGCTGTGATATTACATTATATGAAAATACGTCTGAATTGTTAAGAAAGAATTATACGTTTTCTTCGGGAATTGCCTGCGTCAGTGTACGGGAAAGCTCATCGCTGTTGACGGGCTTTGTAAGAAAGCCGGTCATTCCGCACTGTTGCGCCTTGTTTACATCTTCGCTGAATGCGCTTGCTGTCATTGCGGTTATAGGCACTGTTTTTGCATATTCACTGCGGATATTCCTTATTTCTTTCGCACACTCGAAGCCGTCCATTAACGGCATCTGCAGATCCATAAGGATAATGTCATAATAATAATCGGGATTGCGGCAGAACATTTCGAGAGCCTTTCTGCCGTTCGCTGCGACCTCGATGTTTACGTTATATTTGGCAAGCATCGCTTTTACTATCTGAACGTTTACATCTACATCTTCGGCAAGAAGTATGTATTTTCCGCTCAGCGTCCTTGACGAATTGTCAAGCTCATCGCTATGAATGGGATTATCATCGCTGAAATTGTCTGTAAATCCTTTGCAATGCTCCGATAATATGCGTTTTAAATCAAAGGTGAGAAGCGGTATAAGACATACGCCTTTTACTGCACCCGGATACTTTGAAAGCGACAAGTCCGATTGATTTTCGGTTGTGACTATGTATGTTATATCGCTGTCGCTTTTGCCGATATATTCTGCGATTTTATTTACCGGTTCTGTGTCGGAAACGATAATATCAAAGTGCCTGTCCGCTGTAAAGCCGTCATCCTGTTTATCGTATGAACAGTAGGTTATCCCCAGCTTTTCCAGCACTTCCGCTATCTGAGCCGAATGACTGCGGTTGTTGTTTATAATAAGCGCCGACAGGCATCTGTTGGCGGAATAACGGTTTTCCGTTTCCTTTACGGCTTCAATCTGCAGTTTTATAATAAACTCCGTGCCTGCGCCTTTTTTCGAATTTACCGTTATGCTTCCGCCTGCGGCATCGACTATTCTCTTAGAAATAGGCATACCGAGTCCCGTTCCGCCTATATTTTTGTCGGTCATCTCACGTTCATACGGCTCGAATATCTTTTTGGTGAACTCCTCGCTCATACCTATGCCATTGTCCCTGACCCTTATTTCATATTCGGGAACGCCCTTTTTGCCGTCATCCGTTTCGGTAAGCGTAAGAGAAATATTGCCGCCGTTGTGCGTGAATTTTATCGCATTTGAAAGGAAGTTCATCATAAGCTGTTCAAATCTGTGCTTATCGCAACGAACATCCTCGTGGATCACATTGTGCATACTTATCGTCAGATTATGTTGCTTTTCAGCCGCAATGCTGCTTATTACCGTTCTTATCTCATAAAACAGGCGGGATAAATCCACGTTGGTGATATTGAATGTCAGTCTGCCGCTTTCTATTACGCTTATATCGAGAATATCGCTTATAAGGCCGAGAAGCTGATTTCCCGATGTGATAATTTTATTGATATATTCCTTTGTCGCCGCAGAATTTCCTTCCTCATTTGCGGCAAGGGAAGCAAAACCGATTATTGCGCTGAGAGGAGTGCGTATATCGTGAGAAATGCCTGAGATGAACGAGCTTTTGGCATTGTTTGCTTTTTTGGCTTCGTTGACTGCACTATGCAGTGCAAGGTTTGTCTTGCGTTCTTTGGTGCGGTCAGACAGCACAAGGATATATCTATCCTCTCCGTCGATCTTGTTTCTGAATGCGGTTATATGAAACAGGCAGACATTTCCGCTGTTTCTGCGCACATATTTTCTTTCCCACTCTTTACGCTCACCGACAGACATACGGATGAGATTTTCTCTGATATTCTCGTCTTTATCCGTCACTGCCGAGTTTTCTATTATGCTTTCGTCCGACATAGCCTCGCTTTGAGAAATGCCGAGTATTCTTTCTATGTTGGGGCTGACATATCCTACAGAGAAATCCTCTGTGTTCAGCATAAGAAATATATCGTCAACGTTATTTGAAAGCACGGAAAACAATTCTTCCCTGTATTTTATCTCGCTGTCCTTTTTTCTGAGGTTGAGATAGTTTTTACGGATGAGATATAAAACGGACAGAGTACAGATAAGCGCTATCACACTGACGCTTGCAGACATAGTTATAGTCTGCAGACGGTTGATGTTTTCGTTTACTACAGAACACGGAACAATACCGATAAGTATCCAGTCCTTAAAGCCTATGCTGTGATATGCCAGATAATATGCTTTACCGCCGAGCGTAAGCCTGTTTACCCCTGATTCGTTATAGCATATTTCGGCAATATAAGGGTGAATGTTATCCTGCGACAGATTATCCGAGCTGTCTGCAAGCATCCGCCAGAAGTTGCTTAATTCGTCGCCGTGTTCGCCCTTATTGTTTACTACAACCCTTCCGTCAGGATAAACTATGTAATTTGTAGCCATATTATTGAATGTGTTTGAGCTTAGCAAGGATATGATGTCATCGTTGTTAAAGCTGATTGCTATAGCGGAATACGAAAAGTCGCCGTACTTGTTTTCGGGGCAGGGAACAGCGAACACGATAAGCTCCGACCTGTCAATAAGAGCGGTATCGGATACTACGTTTTTGCCCTCCTCCATAAGAATTCTCATATTCCTTCCGAGATCCATCCTGCCGGTATTACCGTCAACCGTACAATAGCTTCCGTCCTTATCAAGAAAGTAAAAATCCGTGAATGCGCCGATACGTCTGATATTTTCAATGTAAGTCCTAATTTTCTTATCGTCATCGGTGTCTTCAAGATAAGGTAGCCACATATCCATAGCGTTCCAGTTTTCACTTAACAGATTGCTCAGCGAGTTACCGACCTGAGAATATATTTCGTTAAGGTGAGTGGCGCTTTCTTTGAAGATAAGCTTCGATGAAATGGCATTGTAAGTATAAGCGGACAGTATAACTATCAATGTTGCCGTGACGATTACAAGGTAAGCAAAATTCTTTCTTATCAAAAATAACATCTCCCCGAAATTTATACCTCTGATACAAAATAATTACATTTATCTCTTAAAGAATATCATATTTTATCTTTAAATGTCAATAAATTCAAGCACGAAGATTGAAAAATATAAAAAAATTCTGCAAATTGTGTCGAATTTGTTGAAAGGGATGGCTTGACGTGGCAATCGGGTGGTGTAGTGAGAAATCTATTGCGTAAAATTTTAATTATTACGAAATTAAGATGAGTTCAGGTGTAATATGGCTGAAATGTTGATATATAGATGTTGTTTTGATATAATAAAAAACAAAGAAAGGCAGGTGAATGACATGAAATCAATTATTGGAGATAACGGGAATAACTGTCATTCACATTTATGCTTTTGATATAGCAATTGTGCAATGATAAAATTCAAAGTGTTCTCGTTATCGGGAACACTGTTTTTTATATAAGGAGTTATTATGAACAGATTGAATTTTATCAAAGCGGATAAACCGGATTGTAGCAACGCAACAGACAGTGGAAAAATAACTGTCACTGTAAGAGAATTTATCACAACTACGCTTGCTGAAAAAATCGCAACAGCATTATGGAACAAGCCTGAATGGGCTGACAGTATCATCAGATTCAATTATGATAACAAGATCAAAAACGATTGTTTCAATGTTATCGCTCTGAATGAAACAGGTGATGTTGTAGGCAGTATAGCTTTTAGGGAAACGCTGATTAAATAGCCCAGCAGAGTTGTCGTAACACGGGTTGCAAGCCAATATTGATGAAAAAGTTACCTTTTCAAGGTAAGTGATAAAATCTCTGACAAAGTAAACTCACACGGAACTTGCTGCTTTGGAATTCTATAAAATAACACTGCTCCGCCTTTCAATTCAAATAGGAAGACGGGATTTTTATACACTTTGACAAAATCAAATTTACAAAAACAAATAAATTGTGCAACGTTACAAATGTGGCATTTTTACTAGAATTATGTGTTGATTTTTAGCAAATAAACTGATAAAATTACAATTATAAATTATCTTTTAATGTAAGTAACAACTTTAAATTACTGCAATTAAAAGTCAACTTCAATTGAACAGGAGAAAAAAGCAATGAAAAATCTAAAGATTTCCAAGAAGATAATCTGCACGTTTGCAGTTGTGCTTCTGCTGACATTTGTTCTGGGTGTTGTTTCCCTGGTATCAACAAACAACATAGCTTCTACGTCTGACAATTACGTCAATATATCTATTCCCCATTGTCAAATCTTGAAAGCGCCAGACGTTACATCAGAATATTCCAGGGTAATATTCTGAAAGCCACCTGTACTGATAATCAGGCTGATTTAGACAAGCTCGTTGAAGACATAAGCAGCGACCGGTCAGCGTTCTTCGACTATCTCGACAGCTTTCTTGAATATGACCCACAGTTTTCAGATGAAGTCGAAAATATCCACACTGTCATGGACGACGCAGCTTCTATTCGTGAGAGAATAGTAGAAGCAAGCGCAAAATTCAGCTATGAGGGCAATATGGAAGCGTATTCTATATATCTGAACGAATATGAGCCTAACCTCACGAAAGTTACGGGCATTCTGGAAAACCTTACAACCGAACTCAAAGAAGCAATTACCACAAGATACAATAATGCACAGACTACCAAAACAATCAATATTGTCATAATAATTGCAGTAGTTGTGGCGGCTGCAATACTTGTGGTTGCTCTCACAGTCGTTCTCACAAAGGCAATAGTCACGCCAATCATTCAGATTAAAGATTCCATGAACCTTATCGCAAACGGTCTGCTCAAAGAAGCTGACGGCACTATCACATACCGATCCAAGGACGAGCTGGGTGTACTTGCCCATGCAGCAAGGAAGGTCATCAGATTCTTCCAGGACGTGCTGCCCAGCATTTCAGATGTGTGCAGGAATTACGGCAACGGAAATTTCAACTGTACCTGCGAGAATTACGATAGCTACGTTGGCGAAACCAGCGAGATCCGCGACAGCCTGATGTATATACGCGATAATCTTTCTGCTGCCCTTTCAAATGTTGACCAGGCTTCCGACCAGCTTTTAAGCGGCACAGAAGAAGTCTCATCAGGCGCTCAGGCTCTTGCTCAGGGGGCAACGCAGCAGGCAGCATCTATCCAGGAGCTTTCTGAAAATATTGCGTCTATTTCCGAATCTATCAAGGCTAATTCTTCGGACGCAGCAGAAGCAAGTGATAAAGCAAATGCCGCAGGAGCGGCCGTCCAGGAAGTCAATGCCATGATGTCAGAGCTTGTAAGAGCCATGAACGAGATCAACGAATTCTCCAGCGAAACCAAGAAAATCGTCAAGACTATCGAGGATATCGCATTCCAGACAAACATTCTTTCACTCAATGCCGCAGTTGAGGCAGCAAGAGCCGGCGCAGCCGGAAAGGGCTTTGCAGTAGTTGCTGAAGAAGTCAGAAACCTTGCAGGAAAATCTGCTGAAGCAGCTCAGAATACGACTCGGATCATCGAAAGCACTGTTAACTCCATCGTCAGCGGAAATAAGCTCTGCGCCGAAGTTGCTGAAAAGATGAACAAGGTCGGCGAAACAGCCGGCAAGGTTACGGCCATAAACAACAAGATTGCCGATTCTTCCAAGAAAGCCGCTGACTCCATCGTCAAGGTTACAATCGGAGTTGACCAGATATCAAATGTCGTTCAGAACAACTCTGCTACATCTGAACAGTCTGCTGCCGCTTCCGAAGAGCTCAGCGGCCAGGCTAATATGCTCAAGCAGTTGGTTAAGAGTTTCTCGCTTTATAGCGATTCCTCAAATGCAGGAACACCTCCTGCTGTAAACTCCTGAAAGTCTAATTTATACATAAAAGGCTCCGACAACTGAGTTGCCAGAGCCTTTTTTAGAAATTCCATATGTCTATTATAATAAGTTTGAGATGAAACGAATCTATACTAGGGACGCGCTGAATAAAGCGAAGCGTAACAAAATCAGACCTGTGAGTATACTCATGTGAGCGGGTCGATTTTGTTTTATTCAACGTTTCCCTAATTTAAAATCATTATCAACAGCGGATAAATACTCACTTGCGTAATTTTTTATCGCAAAAAGGGACATCGCAGACCCGACTTCATATAATAGATGGGTACGCGGGATTTCTGTACTACGACAAAAATGGAATGCCACTGGTTGCAATGCACTGGGAACACAGGTTCAATAATATGGTTAAGCGGTACAACGACATTTACCGCCTTCAGCTGCCAAACATTACTCCGCACGTCTGCCGCCACACCTATTGCAGCAACATGGCAAAAGCGGGAATGAACCCAAAGACACTGCAATACCTTATGGGTCATAGCGAAATCGGGGTTACGATGAATACTTATACTCATCTTGGCTTAGAGGACGCACAGGACGAACTGCGGAGAATGGAGGAACTGGAACAGGCAAGGAAAGAGGTTGCGGGTAAGGGGTCGGAAACGGCTTAAAACATACATTTAGAAATTGCACTAGACGCTCTGAATATGATTTCGGAGCGTTTTTTCTCTTTTTAGGTACTATGCAAGAGTAAGAGTTTGTGGTATAATTAAAATAGTTAACCGGACGACGAATCGGAATTTGGCGGAGGTGTACTATGCTGGAACTATGGGACGCATATGATAATCAATTTAACAAGCTTGACAACATTGTGTTAGTAAGAGGCGATGAAATCCCAGACGGGATTTATCACTTAGTTTGCGAAATTGCAGTACGACATACTGATGGACAATATCTTCTTATGCAAAGGGACAAAAGGAAGCATTTTGGCGGTATGTGGGAATTAACCGCAGGTGGCTCCGCATTAAAAGGAGAACTCCCCTTAGAATGTGCTGTTAGAGAGTTAAGAGAAGAAACAGGCATTTGTTCCGAAAACTTAATCGAAATTGGTCGTGTCGTTCATAATAAACATCATTCTATTTATGTGGAATATTTATGCGATATCGAATGTGACAAAGACTCCATTCTTCTTCAAGAAGGAGAAACAATTGCTTACAAATGGGTAGATAAAGAAGAAATTAAAAACAGCCATGAGCTTCTAACAAGGCGAATGCAAGTGTTTATCAAGGAAATTCAATAACGGCTTGTCAAATTCCAGCTTGTAGGTCAGTTTTTGGCACAATAATGAACCATCGCCACGGCAAATCCAAGAGTAGTAATCTCAAGCCATTTCTACTACGTTTTTACTACGATTGACGGCTACATTATGCCAAGATATGCGGAAATGTGCGAAAATCGTAGTAATTCTGCACAGCTTTCAGCCGCTCAGAAACTCGGCAAAATACGGCATAATGCCGCAAAATAAGGAGATTTAACCCAATGTACAAGATTTTATTCGTCTGCCACGGCAACATCTGTCGTTCACCTATGGCGGAATTTGTAATGAAGGATATAGTCGCAAAGGCAGGGAAGTCCGATGAATTCGTCATCGCTTCGTGTGCGACCAGTACCGAGGAAATCGGCAATCCTGTGCATTATGGCACTAAAAGAAAGCTGGCGGAGGTCGGAATATCCTGTGACGGTAAAAGGGCAGTACAGCTTACAAAGTCAGATTATGACAGGTATGATTACATAATCGCTATGGACGAGATGAATATACGCAATATAATGCGTATCATCAGAAGCGATCCCGAAAACAAGGTAAGTCTGCTGTTGTCACACGCAGGATTGGGCGGAAGCATTGCGGATCCTTGGTACACGGGGAACTTTGACGATACCTACAGAGATGTACTGCTCGGATGCAAGGGATTATTCAGAGAAGTAACAAGTGAATAAAATATGCCGCCGCAGTTTTAATCAAACAGCGGCGGTCGTTTTAATTATTATAATGCTAATTTCGTAAAATTTAAGTTATAGCGAAATTACTTGCTATTCTTATCCTCATTCTGCTTTAAATCGGGTTCGGGCAGATCGTTTTTTATATCCATTACCGGATTTGAATTTATAGCGTCACGGAGCTGAGTATTTACAACATGGGTATAGATCTGGGTGGTATTGAGGTTTTCGTGTCCGAGGACCTCTTTAAGCACACGGACATCAACACCATTCTGATACATAAGCGTAGCCGCCGTATGACGCAGTTTATGAACGGAAATTCCTTTACCGGCAAGTCCGCAGGCTTTAAGGCGGTCGTCGATTATCTGTTCGACACGGCGGTTTGTGATGCGGTTGCCACGTTTGCTTATAAACAGAGCTTTTTCCTTAGGGTCTGCAACGGATTTTCTTGCTTCGGTGTACTTGGTAACAGCATCGACGCATTGCTCGTTGAGATAGACGATACGTTCCTTGTTGCCTTTGCCCAGAACCTTCACGGAAAGATATTTTACATCCGGTTGTGACAGGTCTATGTTTTCGACAAAATCATTCACGTTTATTCCGACAAGCTCGCTCAGACGCATACCGCAGTTGAGGAACATTATAATCATTGCATAGTCACGGTAATCCATCCAGCTTGAAAACTCCTTGAAGCCCTCGTGCAGAAGCTGACCGCATTCCTGCAACGTGAGGTGCTTAGGCAGTGCGTTTTTAGGTGACGGCAATTCGAGATTAAGCATCGGGCTTGCCGCAAACCACGCCTTGTTATTGGTGAGGAATTTATAGAACTGCCGCAGAGATACAGCCTTGCGTGAGCGAGCCTTTGCCTGATTGGAACGTTCACTTACAGTAAAGCTGAGAAACTCCATAGCGTCCGTAAGGGTCACAGCCTTTATGTATTTATCGTCAAGGTCTGAGATTTTTATCTCGGAGAAATCCTCATTTGCATCAACCAGCTTGTTCTTGACCTTGAGAAAACGCATAAACATACGCAGGTCCGTATAATAGTTCAACGCAGTAAGCTGTGAACGGTTTTTGATTGTCGTAAGATAATTCAGGTATTCGGTAAGGCAAGCCGGTGCGTCCGATGTAGCTTGTCTGAAATCTATGTTATATGCCATTTTTGTGCGCCTTTCGTTTTTTACCGCTTCTAATTTCGTAAAATATTAATTTTACGAAATTGCGTGTAAAATTCTGTTATACTGCTCCGCTGACTATTATACTATAAAATCCAGCCCAATTCAAGATTTATTGCGAAATACAAAGGCGGCTGATAATGTTGACGTAAATACGAGCAATAGCAATTACGGATGAGTTAAAGATATAAAACTGCTGTGCTTCAAACGGTCGGTCAAAGGCTGAAGCATTCTCAGCAAGGTCAATTTGTATGCTTTCGATATAGTTATTATACGAATTAAAGAAGCTGACCGAAAAAAAGCGCTGTGCAAGAAGCACAGCGCAACGGTTATATGGCGGGTACATCAAATTCAGCCTTGAACCTATAAAAGCAATCGGTTTTTTGCACTGATGAAGAAATACAAATAAACTAAGAATAAGCGTACCACCTGTATGTTATTATAACACAAATCAAATAAATTGTCAAGAAAAACATTTTGAAAGTTAACTTTCAAAAAAGTAAAAGAAATACGGCAATCTAATCGAAAGCTGTATGTAAAAAAATCCCGCCGTTATAAAACAGCGGGATAAATTCTTTAAAACTACGATTAAGCCTTGTTGATTGATCCGAAGAGTTCCATCTTTTCCTTAACTGTAGCCTTGATAGCCTCAAAGCCGGGTGCGAGGAGCTTTCTGGGATCGAAGCCCTTGCCCTGAAGATCCTTGCCTTCTTCGATGTACTTTCTTGTTGCTTCCTGGAATGCAAGCTGGCACTCTGTGTTAACATTGATCTTGGAAACGCCGAGTGAAATAGCCTTCTTGATCATGTCTGCAGGGATACCTGTACCGCCGTGCAGTACGAGAGGCATATTGCCAACCTTCTCCTTAACTGCTGCCAGTGTTTCAAATGAAAGACCGGGCCAGTTTGCAGGGTACTTGCCGTGAATGTTGCCGATACCTGCAGCGAGCATTGTAACGCCGAGATCAGCGATAGCCTTGCACTCGTTGGGATCAGCGCATTCGCCCATACCTATAACGCCGTCTTCTTCACCGCCGATAGAGCCTACCTCAGCCTCAAGAGAGATACCGAGTATATCGCAAGTGTTTACGAGAGCTGTTGTCTTTTCGATGTTCTCAGCGATAGGATAGTGAGAACCGTCAAACATTATAGAAGAGAAACCTGCGTTGATGCAAGCCTTAGCACCTTCGAAAGTACCGTGGTCAAGGTGGAGAGCTACAGGAACTGTGATGTTCAGTTCTTCGATCATGCCCTTTACCATGCCTACAACGGTCTTATAACCGCACATATACTTGCCTGCGCCCTCAGAAACACCTAAGATAACAGGTGAGTTGCACTCCTGTGCTGTAAGAAGGATAGCCTTTGTCCATTCAAGGTTGTTTATGTTGAACTGGCCTACGGCATACTTGCCCTCAAGAGCCTTGTTCAGCATTTCTTTTGCAGAAACTAACATTTATTTTCTCCTTTGATTCTTATTCCGGCGGAAACCGCCTTTGAATTTATTATACTACATTTAACCTGTAAATGCAAGTATTAAATTGACAAAAAAAGAGCCGCTTCTCAGCGGCTCGCAGTTTGTAGAAAAAGTTTATTTTTGAAACAAACTTCTAACTCACTATCCCTATCCCCCTGCCCCCTTTCCCCGGGAAAGGGGGATTTTACTGGGGCTACCGCCCCTAGTCCCTGTCGGGGGCTCCGCCCCTGCGACCCCATTTTTAGATAAGCAGGAGGTTTTTCGACAGACTAAGAGCCGCTTCTCAGCGGCTCGGTATGTATTACTTCTTGAAATCCTTAACCAGCTCGGCAAGGCACTCTGAACAGATGTTCTTGCCCTTGAACTGCTGGATGTCGCTTGCATTGTTGCAGAATGAGCAAGCAGGCATATACTTCTTAAGAATAATCTGGTCGTCCTCAACATAGATTTCAAGTGAATCCTTGATGCCGATGTCGAGTGTTCTTCTCAGCTCTATCGGAATAACAATTCTTCCGAGCTCGTCAACTTTTCTTACAATTCCTGTAGATTTCATGATTCTTTCTCCTTGTTGTTTTTACTTGATCTTTCCTTTTCGGGCAGGAAAACCGTCATTTCTTCCTGCTTCGATTATATTTTACCAAATCTTTTTACAATTGTCAAATGTGGATTTTATATAGCTGTAATTCACTTCCATTCATAGCAGGAAAAGAAATTGAACGTTATTCAAATTGCTAAATCGTTACAAATCCCTTTATTATCGTATTTGTAAATAGTTTCAAATTTTCTGTCCGTAAAAAGCAAAATGTATTATTTTAATTGAAATGATAAAATTGTTGTAAAATTCAGCACAATGCACATATAACGATGTTTATTTACACATTTTGTAGTGCAATATTCAGCTTTTCGCTTTAAAAGGAGTTATCATGAGCTATGTAATTTTTGTAATTATATCCATGTCTTTTGTTTTTTCGGCTTGTAACGGAACGATGAACGATTTATCTGTTGCGGCGCTCACTTCCTGCAAGGATGCCGTGACGCTGTGCATTTCGCTATGCGGTACAATCTGTCTGTGGAGCGGTATTATGAATGTCGCAGGTAAATCCGGCATCGTTTCGGGGCTTTCGAGATTGCTTTCGAAACCGCTGTCACTTCTCTTCCCTGATATAAGCAGTAAAGGCAGTGCGATGCAATATATAATCCTTAATTTCATTTCAAATCTGCTTGGACTCGGAAATGCCTCTACTCCGCTCGGCATAAAGGCGATGCAGGAGCTTAAAGAGGAGCAGAAAGCAAAAAAGAACGCTACAAGGAGTATGATTATGCTTGTTGTGCTGAATACGGCAAGCGTTCAGCTTTTCCCTTCTACCGTTATTGCACTCCGTGCGTCCTATGCAAGCGAATCCCCTGCCGATATACTGCCGTGCGTATGGGTCGTATCGGTCTTATCGCTGACACTGTCTGTGCTGTCGGTGTTTGTTCTTGAAAAAATCAGCAATAAAAGAAGGAAGAATGTGAAATGAGCAGTTACAGCGATTATATAGTACCGCTGATAATCCTTGCGGTGACTGTTGCCGGTATAATAAAGAAAACGGATATATTCGATGCGTTTGTCGAGGGAGCCGCAGAGGGTCTTAAAACAACATCGGCAATTCTCCCCTCACTCATTTGCCTTATGACCTGCATAGGAATGTTCAGGGCGTCGGGCGCAATGGATCTGCTTGTACAGCTTGTAAGCCCGATAACGTCATTTTTCGGCTTTCCGGACGAATGTACGCCGCTTATATTTATCCGTCCGCTTTCCGGGAGCGGTGCGTTATCTGTTTATGACGGCATAATTTCCGAAAACAGCCCGGACAGCTTTATCGGCAGGATAGCTTCAACGATGATGGGGTCAACGGAAACCACCTTCTACACTGTCGCTGTATATTTTTCGGCGGCGAAGGTTAAGAAAACACGTTATGCCATACCTGCGGCGCTGATAGGAGATATGGCAGGATGGATACTTTCCTCCATAGCCGTAAGGCTTATAATGAAATAAAAAAGCACGGAGAAAAGCCTCCGTGCTATAAATCCGTATATCAGTCTTTTACAATATCGCACACATCCGCCCTTGTGACCTTTATAAGATCATCGGGAGCAAGGATAATCTGTGTGCCGAGCTTTCCTCCGCTGACTATAACCTTGTCAAAGTCCTTTATAGTGCTGTGATAAACTGTCTTGTACTGCTTCTTCATTCCTATAGGTGTGCATCCGCCTCGGATATATCCCGTAACTGCGTTAATATCCTTGACGTGTACCATTTCTATTGATTTCTCGCCTACCGCCTTTGCTGCTTTCTTCATATCAAGCTCAAGTGCTATCGGAATTGCAAATACATAATAATTCTTGGATTTTCCTTCCGTAACAAGCGTCTTGAATGTGCTTTCATAAGGCTGTCCGAGCATATCCGCTATATGTACACCGTCGATGAATTCATCACACTCGTATGTGTTGACCTCGTAATTTATTTTATTCTTGTCAAGTATACGCATTGCGTTGGTTTTGTTCTCTTTTTCCTTTGCCATATCAATTCTCCTTTACATCTGAGAGAATTTTAACGCATTTCACATAAAAAGTCAAGCGTTCAGTCAAGCAATGCACTTATAGCCGGAAAAGGCTGTACGCTGCGTTTCAATATGCCGTGTATATTGGCAATGCAGATACCGTAATTTGTTATCGGAACGCATGCGTCTTTCGCACAGGCTATGCGGTACTTCATTTCACGTTCGGAAAGAGTGCATCCGCCGCAGTGTACTATCAGCTTATAACGGCTTAAATCTTCGGGGAAAGTGCCTCCCGATGAAAATTCGAATTCAAGCTGTTTGCCGGTGTATTTGTTTATCCATGCAGGGAGCTTCACCGTGCCGATGTCGCCGCACTGCCTGTGGTGAGTGCATCCCTCCGAGATAAGTATCCTGTCGCCGTCACCAAGCTTGTCAAGCGCTGTAACGCCGTGTACATTTGTTTCAAGGTCGCCCTTATAGCGTGCCATAAGTATCGAGAATGATGTAAGCATCACATCGTCCGGGACTTCCTGCGAAACTCTTGAAAATACCTGACTGTCAGTGATAACGATTTTCGGCTTTTCCGATAATTTTGAAAGGGTGGCAGTAAGCTCTGTTTCACGACAGACAGCGGATATTGCTCCTGCCTCAAGCACATCTCTTATCGTCTGCTGCTGAGGGAGTATGAGTCTGCCTTTCGGAGCGGCTTTATCTATAGGAACAACCAGTACGGCTATATCGCCCGGATTCAGCAGATCTCCGCAGATGCACATCTTTTCGTCTTTTACATCGAGCCTTGAGCCGATAAGCTCTTTCAACTCGTAAATGTTTGTGCCGTTCAGTGCGTCGGTGTAGATTGTGCCGTCGGTTTTCGGGGGAACGGTATCAAGCAAACCGCACTTGTTCATTACGATAATGTACGGTATGTTCTGCTTTTTCAGCCTTTCGAGTATGGCACTGTCAAAGTCGGATATGCCCTTTGTGCTGTCAACTACAAGCAGAGCAATATCTGTCTTGAACAGTATCTGATAACTCTTTCTTACACGCAGGCTTCCGAGGTCGCCCTCATCGTCAAGTCCCGGAGTGTCGGTTATCATAACGGGGCCCAGCGGCAAAAGCTCCATTGCCTTTGAAACAGGGTCAGTCGTTGTTCCTGCAGTATCCGAAACCACAGCAAGCTCCTGCCCTGTTATAGCGTTTATAAGGCTGGATTTGCCTGCGTTGCGTCTGCCGAAAATTCCGATGTGTATGCGTTCTCCGCTCGGTGTTGAATTTAAGCTCACCGGTTGCTCCTTTCTCAGTCGGTTTCTTAGAACCTGAAATCTCTCTGACCGTGAATAATGTTGTCGATATACTCGGTCGCCTTTGCTCTTACCTTTTCATTCGGGATGGTCGTAAGCTCTCTTGCGATAAGCTCCTCGCCGATTTTTCTTGTATCCTCCGATGCATAGTCGACCAGGTATTCCTTAAGCGTCATAAGGGCATTCGGGTGACAGCAGTTCTGTATCTGACCTGCCTTGCACAGACTCATGAAGCGGTCGCCTGTTCTTCCCTCACGGTAGCAGGCTGTACAGAACGACGGGATGTATCCGAGCCTCATCAGCCAGTTTACTACCTCGTCAAGACTTCTGTTATCCGATACATCAAACTGTGCCGAGTTTTCTTCTTCCGGCTCAGGCTCTGCATAACCGCCGACGCTTGTTCTTGAGC
>ULTC01028267.1_pt1 | contig 25877 bp, 24 predicted proteins | sample 1957091 | NCBI WGS metagenome assembly ULTC01 (sample SAMEA4835720, study PRJEB28245) | human gut metagenome | biome: gut microbiome; material: fecal sample | place: Denmark | collected 2008 | reverse complement strand
ACAAGTTTGCTTTCTCGCCTCTGTTCAATTCCGGTCGCCTTTTCGCTGCTGCTCAAATTCTCCCATTTTCAAAGTTAAAATCTCTTGCAATTCAGTTTGGGTTGTGATATAATTTGCGTGTTTTAGGGCGCTATAGCCATTATGCAGAGATGGTCGAGCGGTTTAAGGCACACGCTTGGAAAGCGTGCGAACTGTAACAGGTTCCGGAGGTTCGAATCCTCTTCTCTGCGCCAAATACTTGCGACGAAAGGTATTGCCTTTCGTTTTTTTTGTTGTATGCAAAAAACGAGTATTAAAAATTTTAACATTGAAAAACAATAATTCATATCTTGGTTAGAGAGCAGCTATGAAAATTGTAAATATATCTGAATTAATTTCAAAAATAATATATTCGAATTTAGGGCAAAAAGAAATAAATACATTTAGTAATGAGTTGGAAGTTGAAAATATCACTCATAGTTTTTCAAAAGTAAAAACATCGGCAAGAACTTTTGCAATGCCAAATGAAGATGTTGAACAGACTGTAACTTTAAAAAATAACAGCGATTTAAGTTTTATTGACCCGTTGCCATCGAGCGTAACATTCATTGAAAATAACGTAAAATTTGACAATGTTTTACAGCCTGGGCTTAACCCAATTTTTGGATTTGCCCTTCCTAAACTTTTAGAAAAAAGCGAAATAAAATTAAGTTATGAGATTATGGTGAATTGATATGATAAGATTAATAAATACGCAAGCTTATGTTTATTCAACAAGCAATCCAAAAATTAAATTTCCAAGCAATAAAAACACTGTGCAATTCATAGAAAGTGGAGATATTGAAAATAGGATTAATAATATTCAGTTAAAAGATAACTCAAATTGTTTTATGCAAGAAAGTCAATGCACGCCAAACATTTTACAATTTTTCTTGTTGTGTTTATTAAACAAATAAAATTTTCGTTGTTCTTGCAAAAAGTTGTTGCAGGCTTGTTGTTAGAGATAAAAAATAGGGCTCAGATTGAACTGAGTTTTTTATTTTATTTTGAAAAAATATTTATTGTGATATACTAAAATTTAAGGAGAAAAAATGAAAGACAAATTTTCAAGTTTGCAGTATTTTGAAAAATTAAATAAATATTGGGACGCAGCAAATTATTTGTCAGTTGCACAATTATATTTGCTTGACAATCCTTTGCTTAGAGAACACGAACTTTGTTTGAAAGATGTTAAACATAAATTGGTTGGACATTGGGGAACAGTCCCTGGGCAAAACTTTATTTATGCGCATTGTAATAGAATAATAAATAAATTTGATTTAGATATGATTTTGATTTCAGGTCCAGGTCACGGAGGCAATTTTTTAACAGCCAATAGTTATCTAGAAGGCGTTTATTCAAAAGTCTATCCTGAAATTTCTCAAGATAAAAAAGGAATGACAAAACTTTGCAAACAATTTTCCTTCCCTGGCGGAATCGGTTCGCATTGCGTTCCTGAAACTCCAGGCTCCATTCACGAAGGCGGCGAATTAGGTTATTCTCTAGCACACGCCTTTGGCGCAGTTTTAGACAATCCAAATTTAATTGCCGCAACTATTGTTGGAGATGGCGAAGCAGAAACAGGTCCGCTTGCAACATCTTGGTTTGGAAATAAATTTATCAACCCAAAAACCGATGGAGTCGTGCTTCCAATTTTGCACTTAAATGGATATAAGATTTCCAATCCGACCGTTCTATCTAGGCTTTCAAACAAGGAGTTAAAACATCTATTTGATGGTTATGGTTATAAGCCATATTTCGTTGAAGGTTCAGACAAGATGCAAATGCATAAATTGATGGCAGCGGCTATGGACAAGTGTGTTGAAGACATCAAAAATATTAAAAACTCAACAAAAAATCCTAGTTCAATAAAATATCCTATGATAATATTAAGAGCTCCAAAAGGTTGGACGGGTCCAAAAGTTGTTGATAAGAAGCAAGTTGAAGGCACTTTTAGAGCACATCAAATTCCTCTTCCTATCAACAATGAAGAAGATTTGGCTGAACTTAAAAATTGGCTATTGAGTTATCACCCTGAAGAACTTTTTGACAAAAATTATAAATTATTGCCGGAAATTAGCGAAATTTTGCCTAAAGGAAACAAAAGATTGACGGCATCGCCTTATGCCAATGGCGGCGGTATGTTGAAAGAATTAAAAACTCCATCTATTGAAAAATATGCTGTTAAATTTGAGGAACACGGCACAGTTAAAGCACAAGATATGTTGGTTCTTGGCGGATATATAAGAGATTTGTTTGTTTTAAATGCCAAGAACAAAAACTATAGAATATTTAGCCCAGATGAAGCGATGAGTAATAGGCTCAGCAAAGTTTTTGAAGTTGAAAAGCGTGCGTTTGATTGTAAGATTTTTAATGGCGATGAAAATCTTTCAAACACAGGCAGAGTTCACGATTCCTTTTTGTCTGAACATCTTTGCGAAGGAATGTTGGAAGGCTATATACTTACTGGCAGACACGGAATGTTTGATAGCTATGAAGCGTTTATTCGTGTTGTTGACAGTATGGTTGCCCAACACGCTAAATGGCTCAAGGTTTGTAACGAAATAGAATGGAGAAAGCCAATTTCTTCGCTAAATTTGATTTTAACAAGCAATGTTTGGCAACAGGACCACAACGGATTTACACATCAAGACCCAGGCTTTTTGGACCATATTGTTAGCAAAAAAGCTGATGTTGTCAGAGCATATTTGCCGGCAGATGCAAACTGTTTGTTGTCCTGCTATGACCATTGTGCAAAAAGCAAAAATTATGTTAATGTGATTGTTGCATCAAAGCACCCAAGATATCAATGGCTAAATATGGACGAAGCAAAACAGCACTGCGCGCAAGGTGTCAGCGAATGGAAATGGGCTGGAATGAACGACACAAAAAATCCCGATATAGTTGTTGCATCTTGTGGAGATACAGCGACAGTTGAAGCACTTGCAACTGTAACATTAATGAAAAAATTATTGCCTTCATTGAATGTTAAATTTGTAAATGTTGTTGATTTAATGAAACTTGTTTCAAACAAGGCTCACCCACACGGATTGACAGACAATGAGTATGATAAACTTTTCACAAAAGATAAGCCAATTATATTTAATTTCCACGGCTATCCACAATTAATTCATCAATTAACTTATAATAGAAAAAATAGAAATTTGCACGTTTCAGGATATCAAGAAGAAGGAACAATAACAACTTCATTTGATATGTGTGCATTGAATAAAACGGATAGATATAATCTTTTGTTAAAAGCAATAAAATACTTGAATTTGGAAAAAGCAGAGCGCAACAAAATTACAAGATTTGCTAAAACCAAATTACAACAAAATCAAGAATATATTCGCGAGTATGGCGTTGATATGCCAGAAATTGCAAATTGGAGTTGGAATAAATAAAGGCGTTGAAATCAACGCCTTTTTTATTTTATGCTAAATGCCAATTTTCTACTGCTGAATATTGAATTGCTTCAATGAATAATTCAATTTTAACTGAAGAGGCTGGCAACTCTTCGATTGGCTCTCCATCAACGATTGTGCAAGTAACTAAATCATTATTTAATGTGTCGCCTTTAAACAAGTAAATTTCTTGTTGAGTTTCAACGCTGTCGTCATATCCTATTTCAATTAATCTTTCCGACAATGAAGTTGAGCCAACTGAAACAAAATAATGATAGTTGTCTGCTATATTAAATTCCCAATTCTCTGCAAATTCTAATGTTCCGCTAGCAAACAATTTATTTGCTCCGTTCAAAAATTCACCTATCTCACTTGGTGTTTGATATTTTACAGGATTTTCTGAATCAGATAAATCTGTGATAACTAATTTTGCACGCAACGCAAAAGTTGCTGTGTTTTCTTTTGGAGATAATTTTGGATTGGCAATAGGAATAACTGTTCCTGGCATTATGTTTGTTAATGTCAAATTTTGAAGTTCACCTTCATCAATCAATGAATTTCCATTTTCATCTTTCAAATATAAAAGATTGCCCACCGTATTAGAATCAGATGACGCATTAACATTTTTGTAGTCAATAGAAATGCCGCTCGCAAAATTCAAATAGCCAGTTACATTCCTTCTGCTAGACAAATAAGCAACTGTTGTTGTTAGTGCAATTAACAATGCTAGCAACAAAACTATGCCAACAATTAAAATAACTTTTTTGGAAGAAGAAGTTTTCATATTGCCCCCTTTTTACTAAAAGTAATATATCATAAAAATTAAATTTTATCAAATATATTGACATTATTATAAATTTTATTTGTAAAATTAATTTGAATTGGTTAATATATGTTTGAGGTAAAATTGAACGTTTTAGGCATAATATTTTTTGTTGTATTTTGTTTAAATATCCTTTGCGTGCTTGCAATGATTTTTGTCGAGCGTAAAAAACCTCAAATCATTGTATCTTGGCTGATTGTCTTAACATTTTTCCCAATTCTTGGCTTCCTTCTTTACATTTTAATTGGAAGTGGACTCAGTTATAAAACAAAAAGAATGTTAAAGAAGAAAAGGCTTTATCAAAAAGAGTATGATGAATTTATAACAAAACAAAAAGAAACTTTGCAAGAAAGAAAATATAAATCTAGAGAAGAAAAAAATTATTCAGACTTGTTGATGTTCAATTTAAACAATTCAAAAAGTGCATATTATGAGCACAATAATATTCGAATTTTCACAAACGGAAAAGACAAAATTAACGCTTTAAAGAAAGATTTAAAAAATGCAAAACATTCTATAAATTTGCTTTATTATATTTTTGCAAACGATGAAGTTGGCAATGAAATAATGGACATCTTAATTCAAAAAGCACAACAAGGCGTTAAAGTAAAACTTTTATATGACTCCGTTGGGTGTTTAAAAACAAAAAGAAGTTTTTATAAAAAACTTGTAAAAGCAGGCGGAGAAGTTGCAGAATTTTTCCCTCCACTTTTTGGAATAAGGCTGTTTAATTTGAAAATGAACTATCGCAATCACAGAAAAATTGCCATTATTGATGGAAAAATTGCCTATACTGGCGGAATTAATATTCGTGATGACCATATGAGTAAAAACAAAAAATTATCTCCTTGGCGCGATACGCACATAAGAATAACAGGAGATGCTGTTTACGGCTTCCAAAGTGCGTTTTTTAACGATTGGCGCTATTGTAAAAAATATGGCAGCAATTTCCAAAAACTTTTGGAAGAAGGCTATTTCACTTCAACTAGAAACACAGGCAAAACTGGCGTTCAAGTTATAACGAGTGGCCCTGAATCTGATGAGCAATCAATCAAAGCATCACTTTTAAAAATGATTTTATCCGCTAAAGAAAACATATATATTCAAACGCCATATTTTATCCCAGACGAAGTTATGCTTAGTGCATTGAATGTTGCAAGTATGAGTGGGGTTAAAATTCATTTGATGATTCCTGCAATCCCAGATAAAAAATTTGTGTATATGGCAACTCTATCCTATGTTAAAGAACTCTTAAATTATGGCCCAAATGTTAACATATATTTATATAACGGCTTTATCCATTCAAAAGTTGTAATTATTGATAATAAAGTTGCATCTATTGGAACTTGTAATTTTGATAATCGCTCTTTTGCCTTAAATTTTGAAATAAACGCCTTTTTATATGGTGAAGAAATTGCAAATCAAAATGTTACAATTTTTGAAAATGATATTAAAAATTGTAAGAAAATTGATAAATTATATTTCAAACGCAAGCCGTGGTATTCCAAAATGGCACAAGCATTTTTCAGATTATTCTCACCATTATTATAAAAAGCCAAGTTTTAAACTTGGCTTTTATTTAATTTACATTATAGATTATTCTATGGCAATTATCACATTCTAAATATCCTTGGCTTTTAACTTTGTCAACTTCGACTGATGAAAGTTCTAGCATACAAACTCCGCAAGACCTGCCAGAAAGTGGTGCAAAAACAGGGAATATTTTATCTTGCCTATGCTGCTTATATTTAGCAAGCAATTTTGCATCAATATCTTTTTCCATTGCGGCAAGTTCGCTTTTTATTTTTTCTATCTCAGGTTGTTTTGAGGCTGCAAGGTCGTCATATTTCTTTTTATTATCAGTATATTTTGCTTTTGCCATTCCATAGTTTTTCTTTGCAACATCAAATTCGTTTAAAGCAACATTTAATTTTTCTGCAATTTGTAAAATTTTCTTTTCCAAAATGTTCAAATTATTTAGAAGTGTGTTGACATTTTTTGTTACGCTTTCAAAATCGCTATCATTTAATTTGGATAAATCTTTGTTTGATAATTTATCAATATTAACATTATTTTCATTGAATGATTTATTTAATGCATTGAATTCTTTTAAAATTTGAGCAGCCTGATTTTCTAATTGAGAAGATTTTTCTTGCGCTTTTTTAACAATTGCTATCATATCTTGATAATTCTTTTTAAATTCGCTTTTAGCAAGTTGATTCTCAATTTTATAAAGTTCTGCATCTTTTTTTTGATATTCTATAATTTTTGATATGTCCATAATTTTTCCTTTTGAAATTTATATCATATATTTAATAATTTTTCAAATTTTTTTTAACTTCTAAAGTCAACAAGTTTTTTGCTTCTATTTGGGTGTCTTAATTTTCTTAAAGCTTTTGCTTCAATCTGTCTTATTCTTTCACGAGTAACATTAAATTCTTTGCCAACTTCTTCCAAAGTTCTTGGGTGAGAATTATCAAGTCCATAACGCATACGAATAACCTTTTGTTCACGAGGAGTTAATGTTTCAATAACAGACAAAAGTTGTTCTCTAAGCAAAACTTGGCTTGTTGCTTCAAGTGGTGAAACTGCTGTTTCATCTTCAATAAAGTCGCTGATTTTGCTATCTTCTTCATCACCGATTGTTGTTTCAAGTGAAATAGGGTCAAGAGCGATTTTTTGAATTTCCGCAACTCTTGCTTCAGTCAAGCCCATAGCGCTAGCAATTTCAGAGGCTGTTGGGTCGCGTCCTAATTTTTGAATCAATGTTCTTGTTGTGCGAGTTAAACGATTGATTGTTTCAACCATATGAACAGGAACACGAATTGTTCTTGCTTGATCAGCTATTGCTCTTGTGATTGATTGTCTAATCCACCAAGTTGCATAAGTGGAAAATCTAAATCCCTTAGTAAAGTCAAATTTTTCAACAGCTTTTAAAAGACCGATATTTCCTTCTTGAATTAAATCCAAAAATTGCATATTTGAGCGAGAAACATATCTTTTTGCAATGCTAACAACCAATCTTAAGTTGCTTTCAGACAACTTTGCTTTTGCTGCTTCATCGCCTTCAGCCATACGCTTTGCAAGTTCAATTTCTTCATCACCAGTAAGCAAAGGAACTTTGCCGATATCTTTTAAATAAGTTTTAACTGGATCATCAACACTTACTTGAGTGATAATATCTTCTAAATCTTCCTTTGGCGTGTCATCTTCAGCTTGTTTTATAATTTTAATTCCGTTTTTTTCGATAACATCAATAAATTCATTGATTTCATCTTTTGATGCATCATATTTCATAAGTCTAAAATATATGTCTTCTTCATTGACATTGCCTTTTTTACGACCTATATCCAAAAACCTATTCAACTCAACTTTAAAATTCTCGTTCATTTTTCCTCCAAAACTTTTCTTTTGTTAATCAATAATCCCGCTTTTTAATTTAGCAATTATCTTTGCTATGTCAGCTGAAATTTGTTTTCGTTCTTCAATATTTGAAGTCTCCTTGTATTTTTCACTTAAAACCTGTTGCCAAATCTTCATATAGTTTTCAAAAATCTTAAACGCGCATTCGTTATAAAACGATTCCGTTAGGAGTTTTTCATCAAGTTCCAATATGCTGTTGTATATTTCTTGTTCTTCTGGTTCTAAGTTCAACTCAACACCATTAATATTTGAATTTAAGATTTTGTCATATAAAGATTGATAAACTGGGTGTGAGACATATTTTCTTATCGACGCTTTTCCGTTTGTGTAATCTTTTTTTCTAATTAACGCCAATAAAATGTATTTTATTGCTTTAATATTGCCATCTTCTTGATTAATTAAAACATCTTTACCATTATTTGTGTCATTTTTATTTGACGATGAACCAATATCTTTTCTTAAAGTTTCTAGCGCTATTGACATTTTTTGCGACAATAATTTTAAATATATTTCTTGTTCGGAAGATGTTTTTAATGCTGATATTATTTGCAAACATTCCTTCACGCATTTTGATTTTTCGTTAGGCTCTTTTAGGTTATATTTTTCTTGTGTTACATCTAACAAATATTCAACATAATGCTTTGCGCTATCAATCAAATTTTGCATTTTTTCTTTGCCAAAATTTTTGATAAATTCATCTGGGTCATATCCTTTTGGCAACCTTGCAACTTTGACTGAAAGTTCATTTTCAACCAAAATACCAATCGAGCGAGCCGCCGCCTTCATTCCCGCTTCATCACCATCAAATAGCAATGTTACATCATCACAAAATCTTTTTATCTCCCTAGCGTGCTTTGGCGTCAAAGCTGTTCCTAAACAAGCAACTGTTGGAGAAAAGCCATTTGAATTCATAGTGATAACATCAATTTGACCTTCAACAATTATAACCTTGTCTATCTTGCGTTCCTTTTTAATTCTCTTAACTAAGTGAATCCCATAAACGCAAGAACTTTTATCAAACACTGGAGATTGTGAAGTGTTTTTATATTTTGAGCGTTCGTCTTCTGGCAAAATTATTCTTCCGCTAAACCCAACGCATTCTTCATAAGAATTTAAAATTGGAAAAACAAGCCTGTTGGATTGATAATCAAATTCTCTGCCATTGCTTATACCTGCTATACCCGCTTTTTCCATAATTTCAAAAGATACATTTTGACTTTTTAAATATTTAATTACATCATTGTTATGAGCGTAGCCTATTTCAAAATTATCCAAATCGCTTTTCTTAAATCCACGCTTCTTTAGATAATTTTGAGCGTTTTTCGCTATTGGCAAATACAAATTTTTCTTATAAAATTCTTTTGTTAAATTGAGTGCTTTTAAAATTTCATTTTTTTCTTTCTTTTGTTGTTCAATTATGCTTGCATCGCCCATATTTTCAGGCATCTTCATCCCTGCTTTTTGTGCAAGAATTTCTATTGCTCTATCTCTGTCGCAACTTTCCATCTTCATAACAAAATCGACAACATTTCCGCCTTCACCACAGCCGAAGCAGTGATAATATTGACCTTCTTCGTTAACAGTGAATGAAGGTGTTTTTTCGTGATGAAAAGGACAGCACGCCCAATACTGCCTGCCTTTACGATTTAATGTTATGTATGAAGAAACAACTGAAACTATATTATTTCTTTGTTTTAATTCTGAATACCACTCTGGTGGATAATAATATTTTGGCAAATCTTAATCCTTTTCAAAAAAATTAAAAATTCTTTTAAATAAATGGAATATATAAAAAATTCCGTGTCAATATATTTATTTCGACACGAAATTTAAAAACCCTTTTTATTTTTTATAAAAATAACTATCTATAACGCCGCCGCCCAAACAATTTTCATTTTCGTCATACAAAACAACAAATTGACCTGGCGTTATTGCTCTTTGTTTTTCATAAAACTCAACTTTAATTTCTTTGTCATTTAAAACTTCAACTTTAACTTTTTGGTCTGGCTGACGATATCTAAATTTTGCATAACAATCAAACTGTTTTTGAGCAGGAACTGTTGGAATAAAGTTGAATTCTTTAGCATAAAGACCATCTGAAAATAATGCGTCATCTTCTCCTTGAGAAACAACTAGCACATTGTTTTTTAAATCTTTATCTAAAACAAACCAGCGCTCTCCTGTTCCGCCTTTTCGTCCACCAATATTAAGACCGCGTCTTTGTCCAAGTGTGTAATACATCAATCCGTCGTGTTGACCTATAACTTCGCCATCAGGCGTTTTGATTAATCCAGGTTGAGCAGGCAAAAATCCTTTTAGAAATTTCTTAAAATTTCTTTCACCAATAAAGCATATTCCTGTTGAATCTTTCTTTTTAGCGTTAGAAAGTCCAAGTTCATCAGCAATCTTTCTAACTTCTATTTTTTCTATGTCTGCAAGTGGGAATAAAACAGATGAGAGTTGTTTTTGATTGAGTTGATTTAAAAAATATGATTGGTCCTTGCTTTTATCTTTTGCTTTCATAAGATAATATTGCCCATTATGCTCTTCAACTTTGGCATAATGTCCTGTTGCAATTTTGTCCGCACCTATCTTTTTTGCAAAATCTAAAAATGGTCCAAATTTAATTTCTCTGTTGCAGAGAACATCAGGATTTGGCGTCCTTCCATTTTTATATTCATTTAAAAAATATTCAAAAACATTTTCATAATATTCTTTAGAAAAGTTGATTGTATAATATGGAATATTTAGCGTTGCACAAACGCGTTTTACATCTTCATAATCCCTTTCACTTGTGCAAGCACCTTCTTCGTCAGTTTCTTCCCAATTCACCATAAAAAGAGCAATAACATTATATCCTTGCTCCTTCAAAAGATGTGCACTTACTGCGGAGTCTACTCCGCCGCTCATTCCAATTACAACAGTTTCCAACTTTAACCTCAAAATTATTTTTTATTATTTTTTTTGTCTTTTTTACTCTTTTTATTTATTTTTTTGATATTTTTATCAATATTTTCCACTTTTTCTGCATTATTTTGTTTTTCATCTACAACAATTTCGTTTTTTAATGAATATAATTTTTCATCTATGCTAACTGGAATTTTATATCTCTCCAAAAAGATTCTTATAAAATCCATAACCCATAAAATCAAAACACTTGCTGCTGGGAGTAAACTGATATACCAAATAATGTTATATGCAAGTGACTTGTATGGCAAAAGCAATAAGACTATTGAACAAACAAATCCAAACAAAACAGTTAGACCTTTGTAAAATCTGCCTAAATAAAAATTATGTGCTCCTGTAAAGCCTAAAAAGGCACACAAAAAAAGTGCCACTTTTTTGCTTGCATCAGCAGGCCAATCAGCAGTCATAATATAATTTCTTCTATGACATTTTATTACTTCTTTTCTTGCTGATTTATTGGAAACATAATTCAATCTATCAAATACAAGGCCACAAAATTGGCATTTCTTTTGACCTACTAAATATTTCTCATTGCATCTTGGGCATTTTTTAACGCCATCGTTATATTTCATACAAGATGAGTTTATCAAATTCAATTTAATATGTCAAAGTATTTATTCAATCTCAATAATATTATCAATCAATCCTTTGTCAAATGTCGCTGTAAACACTCTTGCAGTTTTATTTTTTTCGTTGAGCAAAGCAATCGCTGGCTCATTATAAAAGTTCACCATAAGAATATCATCAAACTCACCAAAAAATCTGTTCATTGTTTGTTCAGATAATCTCTCAGATAAATTTGGAGAAAATCTTTCCTTTATATCGTCTTCGCTTCCATATTTCAAATCTTCAAAAAATTGTAAAAATTTTAAAATATCAATATTGTTGTTTGTTCGTTTATTTAACAAACTTACATAATATTTTTCTTTGAAATTTGCCCTATCGCCGTTTATCTCATAAACTTCAACTTCGCCTTTTTTGTTTAGAGTTGGAAGTATTTTTAATGTCTTTATTGAGTTACCTATATTTTCAACTTTATCAACTTTTTCAAACGCCTGTGATTTTAAATTGATTGGATTAAATTTTATGACAATATGATTTTCAGGCAAATAAAAAACGCTGACCTGTTTATTTTCACATATTAATTTGTCACGCACAACTTTAAAATTAGCGGTGTAAGCAATGTTTTCAATTTCGTTTTTCTTATTGAAAGGATATAGTTTTACATTAAAATTTTTTAAATCTTCAACTTTTAAATCTATTTCATCAGACAGACAACCCAAAGTGTTTAAAGAAAAAATTTCATTTTCATCTTCGAAAAATCTCATCAAACATTCAAACTTTGGAATAATATGAATTGAAACATTTAACATATCATATTTTATTCATCAAATCATTGTTAAATTACAAATTATTCTATGTATGATTAAAATTTTTTAAAGTGTCAATAATTTTTACACTTGGAGGTTTTAATGAAAAAATATTCTAGATGGAAAGACGATGAAATTATCAAGCTTTTTAATGTTGTTGAAAAGAATAAAAAAGAAAACAAGAGTTTACTCACTGCATTTTCTGAATATGCAAAGATGTCTGGTAGAAAGAGAAATTCTGTTAGAAACTATTATTATCAAGAGCTTTCTGATTTACAAAATAACAAGAATCGAGCGTTGAAGTTGGGAATTAACATTAAAAATCATATTGTCAATGAGTCTGTGTTATTTTCTAGCAAAGAAACAAAAGAGATATTGACAAAAATTATAAAATTAAATAGTGAAGGCTATTCAATTAGAAAGGCTTGTTTAACTTTAGCAAATAATGATGTAAATATGATGGTTAGATATCAAAACAAATATAGAAGCGTTTTAAAAACCAATCCAAAGCTGATTGAAGATATCAAAAAGGATTTGAATATAACAAGCACATCAACTTTTAAAGAAAATTTTGAAAAAGCAGATTGCAATAATTTAATCTATTTTAAAAAACAAGAACCTAAAGTCGTTTCAGAAAAAGATATCAATGCTCTATTTTTAGGGCTTATTAAATTGGTCAAAAAATCCGCTGCTGAAAGCGTTGAAAAGAAACTTATTTCAGAATTAGATTTTGCCAATTCAACACTCAGAAAAACTTTGGTTAAACTTTCCAAAACGGAACAAGATTTAAAAGATATTGAAAAATTGAACGAAAACTTTAAAATAGATAATGAAAAATTAAGGCTAGAAAATGCCTATTTGCGTTCTGAAATTGCAAATTTATTAAACAAGCCAAAACAACAAAAACAAAAGACATTATCAGAATTTATATCTGAAATAAAGCAAAAACAAAATAAGCAAGCAAATTAAAAAAACAGTTTTAAAAACTGTTTTTTAATTTAACATTCTAACTGGCAAAATCAAGAACGTGTATTTATCTGAATCTATAGGATTTATGATGCAAGGATTTGTTGAATTGTTAAATGAAATTTTAATAAATTCATCAGTTATATTTCTTGCACATTCTGTGAAATATCTTGCGTTGAAAGCAATTTTTAAATCTTTTCCTTTAAATGAAACATTTACATTTTCACAAATTGTTCCTATATCTGAATTTGATGTGATAACCAAACTATTTTCTTTGATATCAAATTTAACAAGGTTGCTTTGACCAATTTTTGAAAGCAATGATGCTCTGTCTAACGCGTCTTCAAATTGATTTTTATTGATAACAATAGTCGTTTCAAAATTTTGTGGAATAATTTGCTTATAGTTTAAAAAATCTCCATCTAATAATCTTGTTGTAACTTTTGTTTCATTCAAATCAACCATCAAATAATTCTTTTGAATATAGATGTTTATGATTTCATCACCATCACCCAAAAGTTTGCTAATTTCAGATAAACTTTTTGCTGGGACGATAACATTTGCTGTGATATTTGTAAACTTAATTGGATTTTTGCAAAGTGCTAATCTATATCCATCAAGTGCAACCGCTGTTATTTGGTCATTTGATATTTCAAATAACACACCTTTTAAAATTGGACGAGTGTCATCAGTTGCAACTGCAAAAATTGTTTTTTGAATTAAATTTTTGAGTTCCGTTTCTGTCATAGCAAAGTATTCATTTGAATCAACTTTGTTGAAACTTGGATATTCAAGTGAATTGTAACATTGAACAACACCTTCACTATCTGTGTATTTTATTTTAAGTTGATTTTTCTCATTTGTTGAAAGCTCAATTTTTTCTTTTGTTAATTTTCTAACAAACTCTGTAAAAAATCTGCCTGGGACAACAGTTTCGCCTTCGACTTTAACTTCCGCTTTAATTTTCTTTTCTATGGAAAGTTCTTGATCTGTTGCACTAACTATAACATAATCATTATCCGCAACAATTTTAATGCCTTCCAAAATTGGATTTGTTGTTCTATAAGCAATCGCTCTAGAAACTTTAATAACTGCTTCTGATAAATCTAATCCATCACATACTAATTGCATAAATTTTCTCCTATAATATATATCTATATTAGTATAACATAAATATAAAAATTTTACAAATAAATATGAAAAATACTTTTCAATTTGCCGCAAAATCTATTTTTTATTTATTATTTAAATAAGATTATTCTTAATAAGGGCTGTTGAAATGTGTATAACTTTTTTTTGGCACAAAATGTTATAAAATTTTTCCTTCATTTTCAAATTTGTACACAATATATTGTATAAAAATATTTTTGTAAAATTGTGAATTAACTGTGCATAACTCAAATAAGTTATAAACAATTACACATTAAATCTGAAAAGCATAATGTCGCCTTCCTGAACAACATAGTCTTTTCCTTCAATTCTTACTTTTCCTTTTTCTCTTGCATTCAAATAAGAACCTGCTGCCATAAGGTCATCATAACTTACAACTTCCGCTTTAATAAAGCCTTTTTCAAAATCGGAATGTATTTTGCCCGCTGCTTGTGGTGCTTTGCTTCCTTTTTTAATTGTCCAAGCACGAACTTCTTTTTCTCCAGCAGTCAAAAAGCTCATAAGCCCTAAAAGCGAATAGCTAGCAACAACTAATTTGTCAAGTCCGCTATCTTTAATGCCAAGTTCTTGCTTAAACATCTCTTGTTCTTCTTGAGAAAGTTCGGACAACTCTTCTTCAATTTTTGCACATAAAACAATAACTTCAGCACCTTCTTCTGAAGCAATTTCTTTAACTTGTTTAACATATTTATTGTCTTCTTTACCAATATCATTTTCAGAAACATTGGCTACATAAATTATAGGTTTTGAAGAGAGTAAGAAGAAACTATCGCAAATTTTCTTTTGTTCTTTTGTGAGTTCTACGCTTCTAGCACTTTTTCCATTTTCCAAAGCGGTTTTAATTTTAGAAAGAACTTCAACTTCCTCTTCTGCACCCTTTTCTCCAACTTTAGCAAGTTTGACAAGTCTATCATATCTTTTTGAAACTGTTTCTAGGTCTGCGAGTATCAATTCTAAATTGATAACTTCAATATCTCTTTTAGGGTCTATTGAACCTGAAACGTGAATGATTTTTTCATTTTCATAACATCTAACAACGTGAACTATTGCATCAACTTCTCGGATATGGCTTAAAAATTTATTGCCAAGACCTTCACCTTTGCTTGCACCTTCAACAAGCCCAGCAATATCAACAAATTCAATACTTGCTGGAATGATTTTTTTGCTGTTGTAAAATTCTGCCAGTTTGTTTAGCCTTTCATCTTTAACATCAACAACTCCAACATTAGGTTCGATGGTGCAAAAAGGATAATTTGCACTTTCCGCTCCAGCGCTTGTTATGGCATTAAACAGCGTGCTTTTTCCAACATTAGGAAGTCCTACAATTCCAATTTTCATAATTTTCTCCTAGTTTAATTCTTTTGAAATATATTTAAAACAAAATGCATAACATATATTCTGAAATAGGTATATCTCAAAAAGGAAAATTGTGCAAGAAAAATGACCATTTTAGTTGCATTAATCTTAGGAATTGTTCAAGGATTGACCGAATTTTTACCAGTTTCAAGTAGCGGTCATCTATTTTTATTAAATCAAATTTTTGGTATTGACGGCGATTTTTTATTAGTAAGCATAATACTTCATTTAGCAACTTTGCTTGCCGTTGTTTTAGTATTTTATAAGGATATTTGGGAACTTATAAAGCACCCATTTTCAAAACAAGCGTGCAACTTATATATTGCAACAATTCCAACTATTATCATTGTTTTATTATTCAAATCTTTAATTGATAGCATATTTAATAACGCAAATCTTTTACCATTTTGCTTTATGATAACCGCCGTTTTGCTTTTTATAACTTACTTATTATCAAACAAAAAAGTTGAAGACAAGAGTTATGAAAATCAATTTAACGGCACAGTTAAATGGACTTCTGCTCTTGCAATGGGAATAAGTCAAGGCCTTGCAACAATCCCTGGCATATCTCGCTCTGGTTCAACAATTTGCACTGGCTTGCTTTTAGGAGAAAGTAGAAAAGAAAGTGCAAAGTTTTCATTTTTGATGAGTATTCCAATCATTCTTGCTTCTATGCTTTATGAAATTTTATTCACTTCATCAACTGCAACATTAAGTCAAATTGGAATTGTTCCATTATTGATTGCATTTTTTTCCGCATTTTTAGTTGGCATATTTTCCATTAAGTTTATGTTAAAAATTGTGGAAAAAGCAAAATATTATTATTTTTCAATCTATCTTTTTGTACTGTCAATAGTCAGTATGTTTGTAATATAATTGTTTAAAAAGCGTTCTTATTGACAATAATCCTTGATAGGGAGAAATATTGTTATGAGAAAGTTAGGAATGAGTTTAAATGAAGTTAAAGAAAAAATTAAAGCGCTAAAAGGCACTAATGTTACACTTGCGATAAATCGTGGAAGAAAAAAAATTGATAGATTTGAAGCAACTGTTGAAAACATTTATCCAAGTGTTTTTACTGTCAAGGTTGACCAAATCAATCAATTAGATACACAAACTTTTTCATATTTTGATGTGTTATGTGGAGATGTTGAAATTTTATCCATCAGCTAATTTTTTCTTCTTTTTCCAATTTTTAACAACTATTGGAATGACTGTTGATGCGATGATTACAATCAAAAATATTGCGATTAAAAAATAATAATTAAAGCCACTAACTTGTATATTTTTTGTTAAAACATAACCTGTTACAATTTCATTGTTATGATAAAATGAAATTTGGGTGTATGTTTTATTTTTATCATATTTTTCTAACATTTTAATTTCTGTGTTTTCTTGCAAAACTATATCTGTTCCATCAATATTTAATTTTACATATTCGTTGTCTATCAAAGTATAAATTTCACTTTCTTTGTTTAGTTTTGCATTCGTTTGCAACTTAACGCTAAGTTCGTGTTCATTATTCAAAACTACCGCACTGCTTAAAACATAGCCAATAATATTATTATCAGCATCTAAAACTTCATAAAATTTTAAGTTGGAACTATCGGCTAAATCTTCTATCAAAGTGTCATTGATTTTTAAAATTTCGTTATAACTTTTTATTTCTAAAATATTATCTGTCAAACTTGAATTTGGTGAAGCAAATATAGCACAATCGGAAACGCAAACTCTAAAGCTAGCACTTTCCGCCAAACAAACTTGATTTTGAAAAGCAAAAAAATTTGCAGTAAAAAGCATAATGCAAATTAAAAAAATATAAAGTAAGTTTGCTTTTGTCTTTGACATATCTTCATAATAAGTCATTTTTTAATTTAAGTCAAATTTTCTTTTATTGTTTTAATTTGACGAAAAATGTCTATTTTGATTTGAAAATAAGAGAATATTTGATATCTTAATCTTGAGATGAAAAAGTTTTCTATGTGTTTGTTGTTAATTTTGATAATAAGTGTTCCCTTATTTTTTGTCGGCTGTCAAAAGGACAATCTAAATGCTTCCAACAATAACACTAGAAACGAAAGCAAAAGTATTATAGAAGAAAAAGAGCCAAGAAGTTTTGTGTTTGAAGCATTAAACGATTATGAAAATATTGAATATGACTTTGACAACAATTTGATAAAAGTTAGATTAGTTTCAGATGATAGTTCCAATGTTGTTAATTTTAGCGCAAAGATTTATAATGATGGCAAACTAGAAAGCAAACAAGCAATTTTATATAATATAACAGACGAAGCAAATATAGAGATTGTTAATTGCAAGTTTACAAATGTTTATCTTAAATTTAATAAAGTTGGCTCGTTCACTTTAACAATTTATGACGAAACTGAATATCTGATTAAAAACATCAATATTGTTGTTGAATAAAACAAAAAGTATAAGTTAATAATTAAAGCGGAGAAATGTATGTCTAAGACTAAATCACTATTCGCTTTTTTTTGTTTTTTATTGTCCTTTGCAGTAGTCTTTTCATCTTGCTCACAAAAGGATTATCGTGCAGTTATTTTTGAAAACGATTTTTCAAAAGGAAATAATTCAACTTTTGGAAATTATGGAACTATTGTAGAAAATTTAGATGAAAGTTCAATAACATTAATAAAAGGAAATGACAATGTGGGCGCAATTTCCTATTTTGGAAATGAAAATAAAAGTTCATATTTTGTTGATAGGGGTTTAACTGGCGAACTTGAATTTGAATTAAAGCCTTCTGAAATTGAAACAAATAACTGTTTTGATTGGACCTTTGCTATTAACAACACTGACTATAGTCCACTTGCAGAAGTTGTTGTGTCTTTTAGGAAATATGATAAGCAGCTTAGAGTGGGGTTTTCACAAAAAACTGGCGAAGCTGCCAATCAAAATAGCACAAGCATAGAAAATGAAAAATCTAAAGTTATTGAAAAAACTGGAGATTATTTATTGCAAGTTTCTTTTTATTCTAATATTAAAGATGAAATCTTATTCAATGTTAGGCTTGTTGAAAAATCGAACGAAGAAGAAGTGTTTGTAATAAGCGGAGAAAAACTTTTAGATGCAGATGAAAAGCAAATAGAGTCAAAACAAATTGGAGGAATGAGAAGCGTTGGACTTTCATATATGACTATTCCATCAATCAAATTAAAAAAGATAAGACTTTTAGAAAATTGATAACATAATTATTGCAATAAGCGAATTTTGTGATATACTAATTGCGGAATGAAAGAAAAAACTATTTGTGCACTTGCAACTCCAATAGGAACAGGTGGAATATCTATAATTAGAATTAGTGGCAATGAAAGTTTAAACATTGCCAAAAATTTTTTTGTTTCAAAACAAATAGATTTTGACAATATCAAGCCAAGATATTTGTACTTAGGCAATTTTGTTTCAAAAGAAGTTAAAGACCAAGTTTTGATGGTCTACTTTAAAGCCCCTTATTCTTTCACTGGCGAAGATGTTGTTGAATTTCAATTTCACGGCGGACAACTGCTTGCACAAAAAATTTTAAAAAGTATTCTTACAAAATGCTCTCTTGCTGAACCTGGAGAGTTTTCTAAACGCGCTTTTTTAAATGGAAAAATTTCTTTAGACGAAGCAGAAGGAATATCTGAATTGATTCTTGCAGAAAGCGATACCCAACTCAAGGCGGCGGAAATTTTGCAGTCTGGAAAACTAACTAAAACGGTTGTGGAAATGCAAAACAAAATCACAGATTTGCTTGCAGAAATTGAAGCAAATTTAGACTATCCAGATGATGTTGAAGAAAATCAACTATTTCAAAAAAGTTATAATCTTTTAGAATATTTGAATTGTGAAATTGAAGATATTTTAGAAAATAGCAAAAACTCAAATTTAATTAGAAGTGGCGTTAATGTTGCCATTGTTGGTAAAACGAATGTTGGTAAATCCAGTTTGTTAAACGCTTTGCTGGGAGAAGAAAGAGCGATTGTTACAAATATTGAAGGAACTACTAGGGACACAATCAAAGAAAAGATTTTTGTTGATGGAATTACTATCAATTTAATAGACACTGCAGGCCTACGCGAAAGTGATGATATTGTTGAAAAAATAGGAATTGAAAAGACAAATAACGAGATTAAAAATGCCGACATTGTGCTTGTCGTTTTAGACTTGTCTAGAGATTTAACGCAGGAAGAAATTGAACTTTTGGAAAGCATTAAAAATCGCCCACATATAATTGTGGGAAATAAAAGCGATATAAAAAACAAGAAGTTTGGTTTTGATTATATTGAAATAAGCGCAAAAAATAATGAAAATGTTGATGAAATAAAAAAGCAAATAATAGAAAAAACTATTTCAGGCAAGATAGATTTTTCAAAACTTGTTTTAACAAATGAAAGGCATATTGCAATTTTAAAAAATGCAAAATCTAAAATTTTAGAAGCGCTTAAAAAGCAAAATGTTAGTTTAGATATCGTGGCGTTTTTATTAAAGGATATTTGGAAAGAGCTTGGAAAAATTTCTGGAACAACTGAAGATGAAAAAATTATAGACTTAGTCTTTTCTAAGTTCTGTTTAGGGAAATAATAGAGATGGAAAAAATAAATTTTGATGATAATTTTGATGCCATTGTAATTGGTGCTGGTCATGCAGGTTGCGAAGCAGCACTTGCTCTTGCACGCCTTGGCAAAAAAACTTGTTTGACAACAATCAGCTTAGACGCGATTGCTTTTTTGGCTTGCAATCCATCAATAGGCGGCACAGCAAAAGGTCATCTTGTTTGCGAAATTGATGCTCTTGGCGGCGAAATGGGCAAGAATGCAGATGCAACAATGTTGCAACTTAGAATGTTAAATCAAGGCAAAGGCCCTGCTGTTCATAGTTTGCGCGCGCAAGTGGATAAAAACAAATATCACGAGCGTATGAAAAAAGTGCTGGAAGAAAATGAAAACATAATAATTAAACAAGCGGAAATTGTTGAAATTTATCAAGAAAACAACAAAGTTATAGGCGTTAGAACAGCGTTAGGAGAAAACTTATCCGCTAGCGTTGTTGTAGTCGCAACAGGCGTTTATTTAAAAAGCAAGATAATTATTGGCAATTATATGAAAGACAGCGGACCAAACGGATTTCAAAGGTCAGATGGACTTTCAGAAAGTTTAGAAAGGCTTGGACATAAATTAAGGCGTTTTAAAACTGGAACACCAGCGAGAATAAATTCAAGGACAATTAATTTTGATTGCCTTGAAATTCAAGGTGGACAAAAAAACATACAACACTTTTCTTTTGAAAACACTGATGAAATTTCAAATGATTATCCTTGTTATGTTACTTACACTAATTTGGAAACTCATAAAATTATAAGAGAAAACATTCACCGTGCTCCACTCTATTCAGGGTTGATTTCCGGAATAGGTCCTCGTTATTGCCCATCTATTGAAGATAAAGTCGTTCGCTTTCCAGATAGAGAAAGACATCAATTATTTTTAGAGCCAGAAGCGTTGTCTACAAACGAAATTTATGTTCAAGGTTGCAGCACATCTTTACCTTTTGATGTTCAAAAGCAACTTTATCATTCCATCAAAGGCTTAGAAAATGCTCAGATTATGAGATATGCTTATGCGATTGAATATGATGCAATCGACAGCCAAACTTTAAAAGCGTCACTAGAAAGCAAATTGATAGACGGATTATTCTTTGCTGGACAAATCAATGGCACCAGCGGATATGAAGAGGCGGCGGCACAAGGAATTATTGCTGGAATCAATGCAAATCAAAAATTGGACAATAAAGAGCCATTAATTTTGGGCCGCGAACAAAGTTATATTGGAGTTTTAATTGACGACTTAATCACTAAAGGCACAAATGAGCCTTATCGAATGATGACCTCAAGAGCGGAGTTCAGGCTTGTTTTAAGACAAGACAATGCAGACGAAAGATTGACCCAAATAGGAAAAGAGATTGGATTAGTATCGGAAGAAAAATACGCAAAATTCTTGGAAAAACGCGAAAAATTGCAAAAAATTCGTGAAAAACTGACAATTTTATTAAAAAAAGATGAAAATTTAATAAAACTGATGAATAATTGCAATGAGTCAATTCCAGATAGTTCAATGCGAATTAAAGACCTATTAAAGAGAAACAACATAAATGTTTTTGATATCAAAAAATATTATCCTTCGATATTTGAAGGCGATGAAGATATGTTTTTAGACATAGTCAACACAGAAATAAAATATGAAGGATATATAAACCAACAAAATGATGAAATTGAAAAGCTCAAGAAACAAGAACAAACAAAAATTCCTGACGATATTGACTATGACAAGATTAAAAGTTTGAGAATAGAAGCAAGGCAAAAGTTATCCAAAATTCGTCCTCAAACTTTGGGAATGGCTTCAAGAATTTCAGGAGTCTCACCTGCAGACATAACAGTGCTTTCAATATATTTAAAATCATATAAAGGATAAAAATGGACAAAAAAATTGAAAATATTATAAAAAAATCGCAAATTGAGCCTTCAAATCAAATGATTTCAAAATTAAAACAATTTTATAACCTTTTAATTGAAGGCAATAAAGTTTGCAATTTAACAGCAATAGTTGATGAAGATGGAGTTATAGAAAAGCACTTTTTTGATAGCATATATCCGCAAAATTATTTTAAACAAAACTCAAAAGTGATAGATGTAGGAACTGGAGCAGGCTTTCCTTCTATTCCACTAAAAATTGTTAGAGATGATTTAGATTTAACGCTTTTAGATAGTTTGAATAAACGAGTCAACTTTTTAAACAATTCCATAGACAATTTAAAACTCACTAAAATAAATGCCATTCACGGAAGAGCGGAAGACTTTGCAAAAAATATCGAATATCGTGAAAAATTTGATGTCGCCACAGCACGCGCAGTAGCAAATTTAAAAGTGCTTAGCGAATATTGTTTGCCTTTTGTAAAAGTAGGCGGAAAGTTTATCGCTTATAAATCGTTAAACTGCGAAGAAGAAGTTAAACAGGCTAGCGATATGATAGCTGAATTAGGCGGAAAAATAAACTCCATAATCAATTATAAAATTGGAGAAAATACTAGGAATTTAGTTATAATTGACAAAATAAAATCAACTCCAAACAAGTTTCCAAGACCTGCTAATAAAATTAAAAAATCTTAAAAATTAAAAATCGGCGCAAAAAATATTTTTAGCGCCGTTATTTATTTTGTAGCAAAAATTTAGTCAAAATTTTTTAAAATTCTTGTTTTTATATAGTTTATATGATATTATATACTATATATTATATAAAATAACAAAGAGGTAAAAATGGGAAAAATATTATCATTTGCTAATCAAAAAGGAGGAGTTGGGAAAACAACCACTTGCGTAAATGTTGCAGCATATCTTGCAGCAATGGGCAAAAAGGTCTTGCTTTTGGATATGGACCCACAAGGAAATGCAACAAGCGGGTTAGGGGTAGATAAAAGCTCATCAGTTAAAACTATCTACAATGTCATTGATGGCGATGCTTATATTGAAGAAGTTATCTTGCATTCATCAGTTAAAAATCTTGATGTTATTCCAGCTACAGTTGATTTAGCAGGGGCAGAAATAGATTTGGTTCAAATGCCAAATCGTGAGCATATTGTCAAAAATCGCTTAAATCGCGTGAGAGATAACTACGATTTTATTGTTATAGATTGCCCACCATCACTTGGATTGTTAACAGTAAATGCCCTAACCGCTTCAGATTCGATAGTAATTCCAATTCAATGCGAATTTTATGCTTTGGAAGGTTTAACACAACTTATGAACACAGTTAAATTGGTTAAAAAGCATTTAAATCCAAATTTAGATGTTGAAGGCGTTGTGTTAACGATGAAAGATTCCAGAAGCAACCTTATCAATCAGGTTAGCAACGAAATCACAACATTCTTTGGCAAAAAAGTCTTTACAACTGCAATTCCAAGAAATGTCCGTTTAGCAGAAGCGCCAAGCCACGGAGTTCCTATCGGTGCATACGATAGTGCATCAAAAGGTGCAAAGGCGTATCTAGCGTTAGCGGAAGAAATTTTAAGACGCAACAATATGAAATTCGATGCGATTTCAACAAAAATAAAATTAGACGAAGGAGAAAACAATGATTAAAAAAGGTTTAGGAAGAGGCATCAATGCCCTACTTTCGATTTATGATGATGAAAATGAAGAAAGTTTAAACACTGAAAAAGACGTAAAAACTCATAGCAACGAAAACATTAAAGAAATCAAAGGGTTGAACGAAGTTAATATCAACGATATTATGCCTAACCCAAATCAGCCAAGAAAACATTTTGACGAAACTGCATTAAACGAACTTGCAGCATCAATTCGTGTTCACGGAATCATTCAACCTATTGTATTAAACGAATCTGATGACGGAAAATATATGATTATTGCGGGTGAACGTCGTTGGCGCGCTGCAAAAATAGCAGGTTTGGAAACCGTTCCAGCATATATTCGAAGGTTTACTGAAAAGCAAGTTAAAGAAATTTCAATTATCGAAAACTTGCAGAGAGAAGATTTAAATCCAATAGAAGCAGCAAAAGCAATTAAGCAATTAATGGAAGAATATAAGCTTACACAAGAAGCAGTTGCTGAAAGAATCGGAAAAAGCCGTTCAGTAATCGCAAACACAGTTAGATTACTGACTTTGCCTGTTGAAGTTGTGGATTTGATTGAAACGAACAAATTATCTGCAGGACACGCAAAAATATTAGTTGCACTAACCGACCCTATTGAGCAAATTAAGATTGCAACAGTTGCGGTAAATAAAAAATTATCTGTTAGAGAAATAGAAAAGTTGGTCAAAAACATCAATAATCCTTCAAAAGAAAGGCCAAAATCAGAACAAAGCATCGAATTAAAAGAGATGATTAACGAAATGCAAAGAATTTTTGCAACAAAAGTATCTGCAATAGGTAATGATAACAAAGGCAGAATATATATAGATTATTATTCAAAAGACGATTTGGATAGAATAAGTGAATTGCTATCATTAATCAATAAGAAAACACTAACATTGCAAGATTTAAGTTCTTTTAACAAAAGAAAATAAAAAATGTTTCACGTGAAACATCTTAAAAAAACAAGATTAGAAATGTTTCACGTGAAACAATCAAAGAAAATAAAGTTGATTTGTTTCACGTGAAACAATTTATGAAAGTATGTATAGAATAAGGTAAAACTAAAAATTCTTAATTTTGGGACATTTTTTGTAAATGAGTAACTATTCATAAAAAATTGCAAAAATCGCTCTCGTCGAAGATTTTTTAAAAGCAAATAATAAGTAAAATTGGCCCATAAACGACAAAAATAATGTCTTAAACTCTTTGATAAAAATTATTATTTGTGTTAAACTAATATTCAGATTATACTTAAAGGAGATTTATGGAGAAGAAAAATAACAATTTAAAGAAATTATGGTGGATATTATTCGCAGTTGTATTTATAGTATTGCTCGTTTTAGTATTCACAGGCAACAACTCTTATGGAGATAAAATTTCGCCAAAAGAATTTACAGAAATGATATCTAACGACCAAGTTGAAGAAGTTTATTATTATGGCGGCGTGTTTAGGATTAAAAAGGCTGGCTCTGATAAAAAACTTCCAAATAGTTCTGATTATTACTGTGAAGTTGCAACTTCCGCAACACAAGAAAACTTAATTGAACAAATCAGAGTCAAAGGTATTGATTATACAGAAGAGCAAATGCAAGAATCTTTCTTGGAAACAATAATGCCATATATTAGTTTGTTTGTTATATTGATTATTGCATACTTTATATTCCGCGCTATAACTAAAAGCGGTCAAGGCTCAATGGGCTTTGGTAAAAGTAAAGCGCGCTCCACTGACAATATAAAAGTAAGATTTTCAGATGTAGCAGGCGCAGACGAAGAAAAGGCTGAACTTGAAGAAGTTGTTGAATTTTTGAAAAATCCACAAAAATTTACAAATCTTGGAGCAAGAATCCCAAAAGGCGTTTTGCTTGTTGGCCCTCCAGGAACAGGTAAAACTTTGTTAGCTAAAGCAGTTGCTGGTGAAAGCAATGTTCCATTTTTATCAATAAGCGGTTCAGACTTTGTTGAGATGTTTGTTGGTGTTGGTGCTTCTCGTGTTCGTGATTTATTCGAACAAGCAAAGAAGAGCAGGCCTTGCATAATATTTATAGATGAAATTGATGCTGTCGGTCGTCAAAGAGGAACTGGCTTAGGCGGTGGCAATGATGAAAGAGAACAAACATTGAATCAACTTTTGGTTGAGATGGACGGCTTTGAAGCAAATGAAGGAATCATCGTTCTTGCTGCAACGAACAGAAGCGATGTTCTTGACCCAGCTCTTTTAAGACCTGGCAGGTTTGA
>ULTC01028458.1_pt1 | contig 27885 bp, 22 predicted proteins | sample 1957091 | NCBI WGS metagenome assembly ULTC01 (sample SAMEA4835720, study PRJEB28245) | human gut metagenome | biome: gut microbiome; material: fecal sample | place: Denmark | collected 2008 | reverse complement strand
CTTTGCAAACGCCGAAGTCCAAACACGTGAGGAAGGGGGAATTTTAATTTTAGAGTACACACCATTAGACTCTTGTAAAGCAATAAATCTACACCCTGATAATGATTTCAAATTTGCGGTAAAAGCATTAAAAACAAATTAATTTGGCATATTGATAAAATTTTACTTTTTTTTGGGGAAAATTGATGTATAATGATAATAGGGGTGAATGGGCTATATCGCCTTTTCGCCCGCATAATTCGAAATATGTTCCGCAATCGGAACGAAAATTTTTATTAATAAAAGAGGTATGTTATGAAAAACATCGACTTGACAAAGTACGGTATCACCGGCACTACCGAAGTGGTCTACAATCCGTCCTACGAGATGCTTTTTGCAGAGGAAACAAATCCCTCTCTCACAGGCTATGAAAAAGGACAAGTCAGCGAACTCGGCGCAGTCAACGTTATGACCGGCGTTTACACGGGTCGCTCGCCCAAAGACAAATTCATCGTTGTTGACGACAATTCCAAAGACACCGTTTGGTGGACTTCCGACGAGTATAAGAACGACAATCACCCCGCCTCGCAAGAAGCGTGGAAAGCCGTCAAAGACATCGCCGTCAAGGAACTTTCCAACAAGAGATTGTTTGTCGTAGACGCATTCTGCGGCGCAAACAAAGATACGCGTATGGCAATCCGTTTCATCGTCGAGGTTGCTTGGCAAGCGCACTTTGTCAAAAATATGTTCATCAAACCCACCGAAGAAGAACTCGAAAACTTCGAGCCCGACTTTGTCGTTTACAACGCTTCCAAAGCGAAAGTGGAAAACTACAAGGAACTCGGTCTTAATTCCGAAACCGCAGTCGTGTTCAACATCACAAGCCGTGAGCAAGTCATCATCAACACTTGGTACGGCGGCGAAATGAAGAAGGGTATGTTCTCTATGATGAACTACTATTTGCCCCTCAAAGGCATTGCGTCTATGCACTGCTCGGCAAACACCGATATGGAAGGCAAAAACACCGCAATCTTCTTCGGACTTTCCGGCACGGGCAAAACCACTCTTTCCACTGACCCCAAACGTCTTCTCATCGGCGACGACGAGCACGGCTGGGACGACAACGGCGTGTTCAACTTCGAGGGCGGTTGCTATGCAAAGGTCATCAATCTCGACAAGGATTCCGAACCCGACATCTACAACGCAATCAAACGCAACGCATTGCTTGAAAACGTCACTTTGGACGAGAACGGAAAAATCGATTTCGCAGATAAGAGCGTAACCGAAAACACCCGCGTTTCCTATCCTATCGACCATATCAAGAACATCGTGCGCCCCGTTTCCGCAGCACCTGCCGCAAAGAACGTCATCTTCTTGTCCGCAGACGCATTCGGCGTGTTGCCGCCCGTATCAATCCTTACGCCCGAACAAACTCAATACTACTTCCTTTCGGGATTCACCGCAAAACTTGCAGGTACAGAGCGCGGCATCACCGAGCCTACGCCCACTTTCTCTGCTTGCTTCGGTCAAGCCTTCCTCGAATTGCATCCCACAAAGTATGCAGAGGAACTTGTCAAAAAGATGCAAAAGAGCGGTGCGAAAGCATACCTCGTCAACACCGGTTGGAACGGCACTGGCAAACGTATTTCCATCAAAGATACGCGTGGCATAATCGACGCAATCCTAAACGGCGACATCGAAAAAGCACCCACCAAAACCATTCCGTACTTCAACTTCGAAGTTCCGACCTCTCTCAACGGCGTTGCCACCGAGATTCTCGATCCTCGCGACACTTACGCCGACGTCAACGAGTGGAACAAGAAAGCGGAAGATCTTGCAAGCCGCTTCATCAAGAACTTTGCGAAGTATGAGGGGAATGAGCACGGCAAGGCGCTTGTGCCCGCAGGCCCTCAGTTGAACTAAATAGCGTCTAACTTTGTCAGAGGCACCCGCCCGACAACTCATTTACGATTAGTAAATTAGGGTTGCCGTTCGGGTGCCTCTTTCGCGTTATACATCTATTTAGTTCAACTGAGATGTTGCGCGAATAACTGCGTCAACGCCCTTTTGCACATCCGTCACGTACGATTTAGTACGTTAGGCGGATTTGCAAAAGGGCGTTTTCTTGTTCTTCTTCTATTTATCGTTGTTGAAGAATACTTATAAACGGAATGTGTATTTTCAAAGACGGAACGCGAGCCGCATTTCGCTACGCTGGATTCCAACGCTTATGCTCGGAATGACAACGAATCATTCGGCTTCGCAGCCTCTGAGACGTTGCTCGTAGACAGGCGGAGCCCGCACAAAACACTTCATTGCGGTGATGTCAACAAATAAAATTTATTGCCATAAACCGCATTTGTATTTTGCTTTTCTAATCGCGCAGAAAATCTTTGCTATCAATTTAAGCAAAACACTTTACTCAAATGCCATTTTCGCAAGATTGTCTGCTTGATGTTTTTGAGTTATTCGGCTTCGCAGCCTCCGAGACGTTGCTCGTAGACAGGCGGAGCCGAATAATATGCAATGACGAAGAATCATTGTGAGCATCAACTTCCGTCGTTGCAACTGCCGAGCCGCCTCAAAGTTGCAACACCTTACGTCACAAACAAATGCTCTGATTTGTTTGTGACAGGACGTTTGCGCCAAAATATTTGTCAAGCCATCTTGAAAAGATGGGTGACAAGTGTTTTGCATTCGGCGCAAAGTAATTATTCATTATTAATTACTTTTCGCCAAAAGCACCAAGTCAACCAGTTTGCCGCAAAGGCGGGATTTTTCGACGAGAGAATCGTCGATAACCGTGCCTGCTTTGGCTATAATCGTGCCTGCGTAAGACGTCAAATCGCCCGAAAGCACTCTGCCGAGCAAGAACGTATAATCGGATATTATTCTCGCTGGCGTGTGCGAATCGTCGTCGGTTTCAGGTGCGTCCAAAAGTTTGAGCGCATTGCTCGAAAACAGCGGCGAATCGTCCGTAGGTCTTTTCGCCATAGGCGCGTTGGTCACTTGAACGGGCGTGAATTGCGCTTCGGTTTTCGTCTGTGGCGTATCTGTATTCGCCGTGTCTGCGGCGATTGTCGCGGCGACGGGTGCGGCGTTATCGTTTACGGTTTCTGTGATTCTAATCGGTTCTTTTTGCGCCGAATCGGCTTTTAGGGCAAACACCGTCGTTTCGTTTTCGGGGCGGGGGATAGTTTGCTTTTTCGCTTTGCTTTGTTTTGCGGCTTTAAGCAAAATCACGTCGCCCACGCACGCTACGTTTTGCGGCGAAAACTGTTCGGTTTCTGTGTAGAGTTTGGACACTTTTCCGCTTTTTGCAAAGTCCACTTTTGTGATTTTGCCTTTTAGAATACCGCTTTGCGTGTATACGTCCATACCGATAACGCCGCTCGAAAACGCGGTGAAGTCAACGTCGCTTACGCATCTCACGTTCGCGTCGTTTTGGATTATAAGCGCGTCGCAAAAGCACAACACCTCGTCGATGGGCAACAGCGCGTCGCAGTCGTTTTTGCAAGACGAAACGACAAAATATGCAATACAGTTGCAACCTTGCGAAAAATATGCATTTTTTATGCGCCCGACGACTTTTGAATGCTCGCGTTCGATAATCGGTTTGAATAAAAGAGAAGACAATTCAATCATAGTTTTCACCTCTTTCGACGGTATGCGAAAGTCGGATTTTTTATGCCCGAACGACGAAAAAAAGAGGGCGATAGAATACGAAAAATTTGTCGCAAAAAGTCGAATTTGCGGTTAGAATACCGCTTTTTTCGACAAAATTTGCAATCAATGAAAAATACGTTTTGTATGAGAAAAACATGGGTTATCCACCGACTTGTCCACAATTTCGGGGCAAAATGTGGATAACTTTGTGGAAAAGGTGGTATTTTTATGCTTGTATGAATATGATTTCTTTTGTAACTATATGCGAGTCGGATTTTGTCGAAACAACACCATAGAAAAAATCTTCACGATATGCGGAATTGCCGCGTTGCTTGTCGTTTATTGTTTGGGCGCGCCGTTTGCCGTGCGTGCGATAAGAGGCGAAAAGACGAGAACTTTAACGGTTGTCGTTGACGCGGGACACGGCGGCGCGGACGGCGGCGTAAAAGGCAAAAACTCGGGCGTGGAAGAAAAAACCTTGAATCTAATCATTGCAAATTATCTCGGACAAATGCTCACCGCTTGCGGATTCAACGTCGTATACACTCGCCGAAACGACGTTATGCACACGTTCGAGGGCGTGACGGACAACAGAAAACGCGCGGATATGTATAGGCGCGGACAAATCGTGAACGACGTCAAACCTTGCCTCGTCGTGAGCATACATATGAATTTCTATTCGTTGCCGTCGAGGCGTGGCGCGCAAGTGTTCTATTCAAAGCAGAGCGAAAGCGGCAAAGAGTTGGCAAGCGTGCTGCAAAACGCTCTCAACAAAGAGATAAACGCCAAAGAGGGTGGCAGAGAATATAGTGCGCTTTGCGCTCAAAAATATCTTTTGGAATGTAGTCCATATCCGTCCGCAATCGTGGAATGCGGATTTTTGAGCAACTACGCCGACGAAGCGAACCTTCACAAAACCGAATATCAATTTGCAATCGCCGCAGTGCTTTGCAATGCGATTGCGAGGTACGCATACGGCGTTGATTGAGCGGTGAATTTGCTTATTCGCTACGGCATAAACCGTTGCCGATGTTTGTATGTTCATAATAAAATAGTGAATGGCGATTTTTATTTTGTTCATATTTCGGATTATAAACCGCAGATTTTTCTTAAAATGCGAGAGGCGAAACTTCCGATTTTACCGATTCGCGCGCGGAATTTATGCGCGTATAAGCGCGCTTGCGCGAAAAAACCTTGATTTATGTAGTTTTATCGTCTATAATAAAACATTATGACAAACGCATTTGCTTTTCCGTGTCAAAAAATCCTCAAAAAGCATAGCGACGACGAGGAAATCGCGCTCATTTTGAAGGATATAGAAAACGCCAAACAGGGCGTTATGACCTTTTCAAAAGAAGTGAAAAAGTATATGCTTCAATTTATTCACGCACGCTACGACGACAATCAAGAGGTTATGTCGCTCATTGAGGTGCTGAGGAAGTGGAGCAAGTACGAGACGTTCAATTTTCTCGAAATCTTCCAACTGCAAGACGAGTGCTATTTCTGGTACGACTTCTTGCACGCATACGGCGCGTGGAAAGTGATAGGCAAAACGTACGGATTCAAGGACGAGGAAGAAGCGCTCACCGTGCTTGTCAGACTCGTCAAACTCGACGAAAGCGTTTTCAAGGCGTATCCGGAATTGTAATTATGAAAAACGTACACGACGGACATAGAGAAAGCGTGCGTGACAAAATACGCAAAGGCGGCTTGCCGTCTTTTCAGCAACACGAAGTTTTGGAATATTTGCTTTTTTCGTTCATTCCGAGAAAGGACACGAACGAGATTGCGCACGCTCTTATCGACAAATTTTCTTCGTTTGCGGGCGTATTGAACGCAAGCGAGCGCGATTTGAAATCCGTCGGCGGAATGACGGACAACGCCGCGTTGTTTTTGTCCAAACTGCCCGAAATTATGAAACTTTACGTCAACGACGTCAATAGCGACCTCGTTCGCGAGGACTTGTCGGGCAGAGGCAAGGCTCGCAATTTCTTGTGCGGTCAACTTTTCGGCTTAAATCAGGAGCACGTTTGCGTTGCCGCCCTCGACGCCCACAGCAGACTTATCAAATGTGAGATTATCGAGCAAGGAAGCGGCGACGCCGTGTTTTTCAGCGTCAGAAAAATCGTTGATTTCGCTTTAAGTTGCGGCGCAAGTTATTTGCTTTTGGCACACAATCATCCGAGCGGAAATACCAATCCGTCCGAAGCGGATTACGCAATGACGAAGGAATTGTATATCACGCTTGCAAACATCGGCATAATTCTTCAAGACCACATTATTTTCGGCGGTAGTCAATACTATTCGTTCGAGGAACACGACGAATTACAAGAAATTCAAAAATTGCAAAAACATCTAAAAGAAGGTACATTTTACTATGTCTGAAACAGTCAGAACACGATTCGCCCCGTCACCCACGGGGTTTATGCACATCGGAAACTTGCGCACGGGCTTGTACGCATTCCTTTTCGCGCGTAAAAACGGCGGAAAGTTCATTCTTCGTATAGAGGATACCGACCAAGAACGCAAAGTCGAAGGTGCGGTGGAAATGGTGTATCGCACCCTCGCAACCGCAGGCATAACCTATGACGAAGGTCCGGACAAAGACGGCGGCTACGGTCCGTATATCCAAACGGAAAGGATGGGACTTTACAAGCAATACGCAGAACAACTCGTCGAACTGGGAGGCGCGTACTATTGCTTCTGCGATAAGGAAAGACTCGAAAGCCTCAAAGACGCAAACGGCGTTCACACCTACGACAAGCATTGTCGCAATCTCTCAAAGGAAGAAGTGCAAAGACGTCTTGCCGCAGGTGAGCCGTACGTTATCCGTCAAAAAGTTCCCGAAGGCGTCGTGTCAAGTTACACCGATATGGTTTTCGGCGAAATCAGCGTTGACAGCGCGGACATCGAGGACGGCGTTCTTCTCAAAAGCGACGGGCTTCCCACCTACAACTTCGCAAACGTCGTGGACGACCACCTTATGGGCATAACCCACGTCATCAGAGGCACGGAATATCTCAGTTCCACCCCCAAATACAACCTCATTTACGACGCGTTCGGCTGGGAAAGACCAAAGTATATGCATTTGCCGCCCATTATGAAAGACGCCACGAGAAAACTCTCAAAACGTTTCGGCGACGCAAACTTCGAGGACTTCATCGCAAAGGGATATTTGCCCGAAGCGGTTGTCAACTACATCGCGCTTTTGGGTTGGTGTCCTAAAGACAACAGAGAGAAAATGACGATGGAAGAGATGATAGAAGCGTTCGACGTGGACGGCATTTCGCACAGCAGTTCCATCTTCGACGAAGCGAAAATGCGTTGGCTCAACGGCGAGTATCTCAAAGCGATGAGTGCAGAGGATTTTGAAAAAGTCGCTACGCCGTGGATTGAAAAAGCAATCGAGGGCAAAGATTACGACGTAAAAGAACTCGCTTTGCTTATGCAAACCAGAGTGGATATTTTGAGCGAAATCCCCGAAAAACTCGCATTCCTCAACGAGTTCGGCGACTACGACCTCGCTATGTACGAACATCAAAAGATGAAAGTCACAAAGGAAGTCGCCATCAAAGCGGTTGCTTTAGCAATCGCCGCGCTCAAAGACTTCGAGGACTGGAACGCGGACGCAATCAAGGAACAAATCAAAACTTGCGCAGAGCAAGCGGGTATGAAGGGCGGACAGGTTATGTTCTGTATGCGCGTTGCGCTCACCGGCGCACCCGTAACCCCCGGCGGCGCAATCGAAATGGCTATGGTTCTCAAAAAAGACGAAACGTTGCGCCGTTTGAACTATTCCTTGCAACTTCTAAAAAACGCGCAATAAGTTGTGAATTTGACACATAAAAAACACGAACGTATGAAAGGACTCTCTTGCAATAAAACGATAATAACCTTGTTGCTCGTAGCGCTTGTTTTGGCGAGCGTTTTCGCCATTTTTACACCTTCGCAAACCGCAGAGGCTCTAAAATGGGGCGGTAAGGATTCGAGCGACCTTTGGTATTACGGCAAAGATTATCTCGACGTCGAATCGGCAAGGGAAGTCGTGAAAACTTGGAATTTGAGCAAGGTTTCGAAGCCTATCGTTATAGCGGTTATCGACACCGGCATCGACGCAAAGCACGACCTTTTTGCCGATGACGAAAACGGCGTGAGCGTGCTTGCAAAAAACGATAAGGGCGAAATTCTCGGCTACAACTCGTACAAGGGCGCGGACGAGAACGGAAACGTGGATATAAGCGACGCTTCGTCCAAACACGGAAGCGCGGTTGCAGGCAATATCGCTATGCTCATAAGAGAGTTCGGGCTTGAAAAATGCATAAAGATTTATCCTATCAAAGCAAACACGACCAACACGACTAATACGACGGGCGACAGCACTTTCAAACTCGTAAGTCTTTCTCGTGCGCTCGACTGGGCGGTGGACAACGCAAAAGCGGACGTCGTAAATATGTCGCTCGGATTGACAGGTGGCGACATAGAAAGCCTCATAAAGAGCAAGCAACTCACGCAAGACGAAGCAAACGCTTTCGAGGTCGCGGTTGAAAAGGCTCGCCGCAACGCAGTCGTTTCGGCGGCGGCAGGCAACAATAAAAAATCAGACCAGAACGCTTCGGATTTGTTCTATCCTGCGGCATATCCCGGCGTATTGTCGGCTATGAATCAGTATAAGAGCGAATTGTATTCCACGTCCAACTTCGGCTCGACCTATACGCTTTGCGCCCCGGGGTTCGAAATTTACACCTCAAAAGGCTATCAATCCTCGAAGTCGGTGTACGGCACGGAACAAGGCACGAGTATGTCGGCTTCATTCGTTAGTTTTGCTGCGGCCCTTTTGAAACTCAGATGTGAAATAGAGGGCAGAAACGTCGATTCCGTCACGCTTGCAAAACTCGTCGAAGCGATTATGACCAAAACGCTCAAAAAGAACGACGTCGAGTACAAAACCCTCGATTTGAACGCAATCGTTACAACCGATTTAGACGGCGTGAAAATAGGCTACGAACAACCGAAATCCATAATCGTCAAGCACGACGGCAAGGTCGGCGAAGGCGATTACGCGGGTATGGTGTATATGCGCGCCGACAACGCCTACGAACTTACGCTCTACGCGCAAATCGATCCCGTGGGGAAGGTTGACCCCGACGTCGAAAACGCGCTTGAATGGACGGTGCAACAAATCGCGTCCGCAGACGACGATACGCCCGTTTCCGAAGCCGTGTCAATAGGCAAAGGCACGAGCGTGAAGTATACCCCGAAACGAGGCGGTGATTTTATCGTAAAGGCAAAAATCCCCGGATATTCGGCAACGCAAAGCGTTCAAATCCACATAGAATACGGCATTTATTACGTCGGCGAAGTCAGAGTTACGCTCGCGGATAACGCGCAAAAGGACGTGTCGGAAGCGCCGTCGTCGGCAACGATTTATACGAGAGAAACGACTCGTTTCGCACTCACGGGAGTGAAATATCTCAATCCCGACGTCGAAACCAAATGGTACGTCAACGACGAGTACGTCGCTTCGGGCGAAGTGTTCGAGTTCACTCCGAAAAAAGCAGGAACGTATTATATAACCGCTCGCTACGGCGACAACGCTATGGTGGATTTTCAATACAAGTTCACCGCCAACGTCAAGTCGGCGGTATTGCGTCCGCTCGATTTGTCGTTCTTGATTATCGGACTCGTTGCAGCGGTTGCAATCGTCGTGACCGTCACGGTCTTTGCGGTGCGCAAAAAGAAGACGAATACGACAAACGATACGGAACGAACGCAACAATAAGACGCGGAAATCCGCCTCGATTCGACAAACAAAATACGACTTGATATTAAATTTTGTATATGTTAATATATTAAAAAGAATAATCAAAGATAATAGTATGCATTATGTGCAATATAATGGTATATGATTATTCAAAGATACGGAGGAAGATATGAAGGGCATTATACTTGCGGCAGGAAAGGGGACGCGACTCTCGCCGATTACGAAAGCGGTTACGAAAGCACTCTTGCCGATTTACGACAAACCGCTTATTTATTATCCGCTATCTGTTTTGATGATGGCAAAAATCAGAGATGTTTTAATCATTTCTACACCGGAGGCACAGGATAGTTTTGAAGAATTGCTCGGCGACGGTTCGCAATTGGGCATCAGTTTGCATTATGCTACGCAAGACGATCCCAAAGGCCCTGCCGAAGCATTGACAATCGGCGCGGATTTTGTAGGCAACGATTCGGTTTGCCTTATTTTCGGCGATAACTTCTTTTACGGACAAACGTTCCAAAAGTCGCTTCTTGAAGCGGTCAAAATGCAGGGCGCGACTATATTCGGCTACCAAGTAAAAGATCCGACCGCATTCGGCGTTGTCGAGTTCGACGAAAACCACAAGGTTGTTTCTCTTGAAGAAAAACCAAAAAAACCGAAATCCGAATATGCCGTTCCGGGCCTGTATTTTTACGATAACAGGGCTATCGATATAGCAAGAAATCTTACGCCGTCAGGCAGAGGCGAACTCGAAATAACCGACGTAAACAAAGCATATCTCGAAAAAGGCGAGTTGAATGTAAAACTGCTGGGCAGAGGCCTTGCGTGGTTGGATACGGGAAGCCCCGATGGAATATTAACCACATCGAACTATGTCGAGATGGTCCAAAACAGACAGGGCATATACATTGCGTGCATTGAAGAAATAGCACATCAAAACGGCTGGATTGATAAAAAACAACTCAAAAAGCTCGGCGAAGAATGCGGCAAAACCGCTTACGGGCAATATATTATAAAAATTGCGGAGGAAGAATGAAAAAATACGATTATCTCGTAGTGGGAAGCGGACTGTTCGGCGCAGTGTTTACGCATTTTGCTTTGAAAAAAGGCAAAAGTGTTCTCGTGCTTGAAAAACGCGACCACATCGGCGGGAACGTCTACACCGAAAACGTCGAGGGCATAAACGTGCATCGCTACGGCGCGCACATTTTCCATACGTCCGACAAAGAAGTGTGGGATTTCGTCAACGAATTTGCCGAATTCAACAACTATATAAACTCGCCGATTGCAAATTACAAAGGCGAATTGTACAATTTGCCGTTCAATATGAACACGTTCAGCAAGTTGTGGGGCGTTGTCACACCGGACGAAGCGCGTGCCAAAATCGCCGAACAAGTGGTGAATCTTGGAATAGACGAGCCTAAAAACCTCGAAGAACAGGCTTTGAAACTCGTCGGCACGGACGTGTATACCAAACTTGTCAAAGGCTACACCGAAAAGCAATGGGGCAGAGATTGCAAAGATTTGCCCGTGTTTATAATAAAGCGTTTGCCGTGCAGATTCACCTTTGACAACAACTATTTCAACGACCGCTATCAGGGCATACCTATCGGCGGATATACGCCAATAATCGAGAAGTTGCTCGACGGCGCTGACGTGATGACAAACACGGATTATTTCGACTTTATCAAGGATAATCCGAACGTTGCAAACAAGACGGTATACACGGGTATGATAGACGAGTTTTTCGGATTCAGATTCGGCAAACTCAAATATCGCACGGTGCGTTTCGATACGAAAACTCTCGACACGCCAAACTATCAAGGCGTTGCGGTTATGAATTATACGGACAGAGAAACGCCGTATACGCGCATTATCGAGCACAAGCATTTCGAGTTTGGCACAGAGCAAAAAACCGTGATAAGTTACGAGTATCCGACCGAGTGGCAAGAGGGTATGGAACCTTACTATCCCGTCAATGACGAGGAAAACACCTCGCTTTACGAGCGTTACAAGCAACTTGCAACCGAGCGTCCCGACGTGATTTTCGGCGGCAGACTCGGGCAATATAAATACTACGATATGGACAAAGTCATTCGCTCGGCTTTGGACGTAGTTAAAAGGTGTGGGATATGAATAGTGTAAAAGTTAGTATAGTTGTTCCAATTTGTAATGTGGAAAAATATCTTGACGAGTGTTTGACTAGTATTGCGAATCAAACACTAAAAGAAATAGAGATTATTTGCGTTGATGATGGTTCTAAGGATAATTCTTTGAACATTGCTAAAAGATGGCAAAAAAAAGATAAGAGATTTGTCGTTATAACCAAAAAGAATTCCGGATATGGTAACACTATGAATGTCGGAATTGACAATGCGCATGGTGAGTATTTAGGAATCGTTGAGTCGGACGATTATGTAGATAAGCATATGTTTGAAATGCTGTATAGTGTCGCAAAAAACAATGATTTGGATGTTGTCAAGTCTGATTATATAACATTCAAAACAAGCGATAATGCGTATTCTGCAGAATATGAGTCTGTGTGTTTAGGGAATGTTGAATATTATAATAAAGTTTTGTGCCCGGTTGAAGATACAAAAACATTTACATTCCAATTAAATACGTGGACAGGGTTATACAAATTATCATTTTTAAATGCAAATAATATTCGACACAACGAAACGCCCGGTGCTTCATATCAAGATAATGGTTTTTGGTTTCAGACTTTCGCATTGGCCAAAAGGGTTATGTTTGTAAATCAAGCGTTCTATCATTATAGACAAGATAATCCGAATTCTTCGATCAATTCAAAAGGAAAGGTATTTTGTATGAACGAAGAATATAATTTTATAAGAGAATTTTTGTTTTCACATAATGATATTAAAGATAAGTTGAAGATGCCGTATTTTTATAAACGATTTTATAATTATATGCACACTTATGAGAGAATAGCCGAAGAGTATAAGTTGGCTTTTTTAATGCAGTTTTCTAAAGAGTTGCATGAGTCTTATGAATCGGGAAGATTTAATATTTTTGATATCCCGGATGAGTGGATAAGAGGGATTATCGCTAGAATTTATGATGATTATAGGCAATTCTATTACGAAGATACAATTTGGAAACTCGAAAGAAAATTGGATGATGCTAATTTCAGATTATCCAAGGTGAGAAACTCAAGAGAGTTGGTTATCGGCCGTAAATACGCTGATAAAATTTTGCATTTGTTAAGGAGAAAATAAAGCATATGCTCTACGAAATCGAAAAAACAAAAGTGAATAATTTCTATAAAACATATGACGATACAAACTTGCCGTTAATATCGGTTATTGTGCCGGTATATAATGCGGAAAAGACATTAAAAGATACATTGAGATCGGTTTTGTCACAGAAATATAATAATATCGAATTAATATGTGTTAATGACGGATCAACCGATCAGTCGCTTGAAATTCTGAATCGTATTGCAAAATTTGATAATAGAGTAATTGTTATAAATCAAAGCAATCAGGGTCCTGCTAAGGCAAGAAATAGTGGCTTGGACAGATCGCATGGGAAATACATTAGCTTTGTTGATTCAGATGACGGTTTATCAATGGATGCATATAAAAATCTTGTGTACATTGCCGAAACAAGCAATGCTGATATAGTTGTGTTTGGCGGTAACGCAATGCCAAACACAAATGTCCCGGAATGGATTCAAAGACGATTAGAATCGTCAAATGCTGAATATATCGGTAATGATGCTGTTCAATCCGCATTATTTCACGAACCAAGTAGCAGACCATTTTTATGGTTGCATTTTATAAAGCGTGAGCTTATAGAAAATAATCATCTTAGAATGGATGAATCCCTCGATTTAGGAGAGGATCAAGTTTTCCAGTTTAATTATTTTGCTAAAGCGGAAAAGGTGGTTTTTACCAAAGGAAAATACTATACGTATTATTGGAATAATAGCAGTTCATTAATGGGCAAGTATAATCTTATGCCATCCGTAAAAATCGAAAAGCATTTTGCCATAATAGAAAAGGTCCTAAGCGAATGGTGTAATGCAAACAGGGAAGATCCGTTTGGCGATTTGGTGTCTTGGGTTGTCGATTTTGTTTACTGGGACATAAAGCGTTTTCCTAAGTATAAGCAAATAGAACTATCAAAACGTGTTATTAGTATGCTAAAAACGTATAATCAAGATGTGTTTATGTGCAATAAAGATACGATTGATAAAGCAAACGAGATCAATGCAATGGCGAATTCGGAGCAAGACGAAAACGAAATATTGGTGGATTCAATCGCACAAATACGTCAGCGCCTTGAAGTTGTGGAAAGTGAAATACAGGCAACTGTGAACTCTCGAGCATTTAAACTTGGAAGGCTCTTGACGAAAAAATCAAAACGTCTATCGGAAAAAGATTATTTACCAAAGCAAGAAAAAAGGAATTGAGGCTTACTAAAATGTCATTATTTAATAATAAAGGAAATAGCGTTAAGAACGACAAAAAAATAGGAATAATCGGTTATTGGTTTGCAACAAATTATGGCGGTGTTGCAAGTTATTATTCTTTGTATCAGAAGATAGCAGAAATGGGTTACTTTCCATACTTGATTGAGAATCCGTATTTTTCGGTTGACAAAGAAGGCACAGATGTTTTTTCTCGTAATTTTTTTATTGACCACAATGTGCAAATTGCTCAACCATATGACAATCAGAATTTAGAAAAGCTTAATGATTTGGGTGACACTTTCTTGTTAGGATCAGATCAAGTATTAACAACATCCAGTATTCGCGCATTTGGAAAGCTATTTTTAATGGAATTTGCATTAGATTCAAAAAAAAGAATAGCTTATTCGGCATCATGTGGTGGTGATAACCTAGATGGCCAGCCTGAACTTATTGCCTATGCCAAGGAACAGCTTAAAAAATTTTCAGCGATTTCGGTGCGTGAATACTCAGCGACTGAAATTTTGAAGAATAAATTTGGAATCATAACCGAAACTATGATCGATCCTATTTTCTTTTTGTCTGCTAAAGACTATAGAAAATTGGAAGCGAAGAGCCTTTTTAACAGAAATAAAGATTATGTATTGGCGTATATTTTAGACCCAACAGATGATAAAAAAAATGTAATAGAGATGGTTTCTGAGACTCTTGGTCTACCGATAGAAATAGCTTTGGATGGCAGAAAATTCACACATAACACAAATTTGAACAAGATGGGTATGCCTAATGAAACGCTACCAGAACTTAACGAGGGCGAGTGGATAAATCGTATTAGTAACGCATCTTATATCGTAACGGATAGCTTCCACGGTGCCGCAATGGCATTAATAATGAATAAACCATTTATTATGTATGCAAATTATGGTCGCGGATATCCAAGATTTGTTACTCTTGCGAAAATGTTTAATGTCAAAGAAAGATTGATAGAGAATTCACAGCAGTTATCGCGCGAAATAATTAACAAAGAAATAGATTTTGATGCAATAAACAAACGAATAGAACAAGAAACTAGAAAAGCAAGCGATTGGATAGAGTTTTCTTTAAAATATAATAAATCGGCACAAAGTGTTGATGCGTTTTTAGATATAAAAGAGAAATGCGTAGGATGTGGAAGTTGTGTCAATATATGCCCCGTCGATGCTATTGAATTGAAAGAGAATAAGTTTGGATATTACAAGGCAACTATTAATAAAAATAAATGCATAGGTTGCTCAAAGTGTTCCAAAGTCTGTCCTGCGCTTGAACTTCCCGATAACAACAATTTTGCACCACAAGCATTTGCTTTTGTCAACAAAGATCAAAAATCTTTAATGAAAAGCACTTCAGGGGGCGCATTTGTTGCTTTGGCAAAAGAAGTGTTGAATAGCGGCGGTGTGGTGTATGGCGTAGCTTATACAAATGAATTATATACTATCCATAAGCGTATTGATAGCGTAGATGATCTTCCGCTTCTTCAAAAATCAAAATACATGCAGAGCTTTATTGGAAAAGACATATTAAGACAGGTAAAGTTAGACATTTGTTCTGGCAAAAAAGTTCTTTTCTCTGGTTGTCCATGCCAGATTGCGGGGTTAAAAAAATATTTAGGGACAGAATATGATAATTTGTTTTTGGTTGACTTATTTTGCACGTGTAATCCAAGCGCAAAGATTATGCAGAAATATATAAGAGAGAATTGCCATACCCAAAACGGAAATATAACATCTTTTGAGTTTCGACATAAGGATTTAAATGATACAGAATGGTCTGGCTCAACTATTAGTTACGTTTCTGATGGAGAAGAACACTATTTAAAGCTTGGTCCCACTTCTTTCTACTCTAATTTGTTTATTTTGGCACCATCTCATTGCGAAAAATGCAAGTATCAAGGAGTGCCTCGTCAAGCAGATATATCTCTTGGCGATGCATGGGGAATTGCCAATTATGATAATAGTTTAGATAGACGATATGGAGTGTCCGCTGTGCTTGTTAATAGTGCAAAAGGGCAAAAACTTTGGAATAGATTATGTAAGGGCGAGTATATTATTAAAGAGGAGAAAGTAGAAAACATATGCAAATATAACGGCATATCTTTTACGAAAACAAGAGATTGGCCGACAGAGAATTATCGTGAATTGTTTTATGATAATGTGTTGATTAATGGCTTCAATATAGCATATCGAAAGGCATTCGCGAAATTTAAAGAAACACATAATAGGATAGGGGTTGTGGCATTTGGCTCATGCAGCTGTGATGCTGTTAGGTATTCAAAGAATTATGACGTGCTTAATGCTATACAAGATAATCTCTTTGAAAACATAATAACGTCATCGGTTGATTTGGATAAATATGATGCTTTTTACAATTCGGAATCAAGTGCTAACGAAAAGCTAAACGCATATTATAATTACGATAAACCGTTGTGCTCAAAACTTTTCCAAAAAAATGCCGAATATTTGATTTTGGATTTGGCTGACGAAAGGTGGCGCACTTTAAAATTGATTGATGCAAAAAATAATTCTCATTATTTATATTATCCATTTAACAATGAGAATGAAAAGTATAAATCAATAATAGATAAAACTAATGTTCTAAATGGTTTTAAAACGATGGTTTTTAGCCTGAATCAGTCGGATTATATGATAATAAGAGAACGATATAAAAGGGCTGTAGATGCACTATTGAGGCATTTTAATCCCTCAAAAATTATAGTCTTGGATGTTCGTATGGCACATCAGTATCTCTTAAACAATGGTAAATTAAAAACATATAATCATGATTTTTGGAATATTGATGCTGCAAATGAACATTTAAACAAATTGTATGAGATACTTTATGAATTGTTGCCAAATAGCCCAAGTATTAAAATGCCAGAGTACACAATTGGGCAGGAAAATCATTTATTCGGTGCTTCCCCGCTGCATTTTCAAGATTCATATTATGAATATGTTTGCACGGCAATAAATATCATAGCAGGAAAAGATCAAACACATACAATCCAACAGTTGTATAATGAGCAATCTTTGAAAAATAGAATCAACTATGACACGATAACGTCGCAAACAAAGATAGAAGATTTAATAAGAAGAATTGAATCTATAGAAAAGAATATGCGATAGAACTTTAATAATAAATAAACTATGATGGAATGTCTTTTTCGCTGGATTATCGGCGAGGGAAAACTTAATACGCGGCTTGAAAATGCCGCCGTGGATGAGGGCAAAGTGACGTTGCAAAAAGGCGGCAGCGTCGGTTTCGACACGTACTTTAACAGTTTTTCCGAGGCGGTTTTCAAGCAAAAGACTTCGCTTGAAAATGCGATTGCGTTCGCCGAAGTCGAAGGCGCGGTGAGAGTCGAGGTGTATTCGTCAAAACGCGGCGAAAACGGCGTAATCGATACGCTCATTTGTCAAAAAGAGGACTTAAAAGTTGTAAAACGCACCGTTGAAGTTCCGTTTGCGTTTGACGACGGCAGTTTTGTGTGGTGCAAAATAGTTGCGCTTTCCGATACGGCGACGGTGTTTGGCGGCGGATATGCGACAGAGCAAGAAAAGCAAAGACGAGCAAATCTTGCCGTCGTGATTTGCACTTTCAAAAGAGAATCATATGTCAAAAGCAACGTCAAGGCGTTATGCGAATTTGCAAAGCGCAACGCCGAAAATGTAACCGTTTACGTCATCGACAACGGGCAGACTCTTTCGCGCGAGGACGTGGTTGGCGCGGTGCTTGTTCCAAACAAGAATCTCGGCGGAAGCGGCGGTTTTACGAGAGGAATGATAGAGGCGCACAATGCCGGCGTGCATACGCATTTTCTGCTTATGGACGACGACATTTCTTTCAATCCCGAAATCGTTGCGCGCACTATGCGCTTTTTGGAATACGCAACGTCCGAAAACGTTGCCGTCGGCGGCGGTATGCTTCGAGAGGACGAGCAAGAGATTCTCTACGAACTCGGCGGACGTTGGGACGGCGACAGACTTTGCGGTTTTTACAGCGATTTGGATTTGTCCGAAAAGGAAAATTTGCTTTTCGACAAGCCCGAACGTCCCGACTATTGCGCGTGGTGGTATTGCTGTATGCCCATTGGCGTGATAGAAAGACACGGTTTGCCGTTGCCGCTTTTCATAAAAAACGACGACGTGGAATACGGCGTGCGTTGCAAGGAACTTGAATGGACGTTCTTAAACGGCGTCGGCGTTTATCACTCGCCTTTTGAGGCAAAATACAACGCATCGCTCGAATACTACATCAGACGAAACGAACTTATAAGCAACTGCTACACCACAAAGCGCAGCGGATTCAAATATTTTTGGAAACTCGTGCGTTGCGTGGGGATTCAACTCGTTCAGCAACGGTATTTTGCAATTCCGTATTCCGTCAAAGGTTACGACGATTTCCTCAAAGGCGCGGACTATCTTGCAACTCTCGACGCCGAAAAACTCAATTCGGATTTGAGAAAGGGTATGCCTAAAACGTACTCGAAAGCCGAACTCGAAGATATGGGCTACGACTTAACGAATATTTACAAGAGCAAACCGCGCTCGGAATTTTTGCAGATGATTACGCTCAACGGCTATCTGATTCCGAAGTTTTTGTGTTCGAAGCAATCACGCGAGGTCAGAATCATAGATAGCACGGATTGTCCGCCGAGAGATTTCTTCACGTCGCGCAAAACTCTTCAATACAATCCGCTTTCCCAAACGGGATTCTTCACCGAAGAAAAGTTTTCAAAGGTGATAAAGGCGGGATTTATGCTCGTTGGGAAAGCATTCAAAATGGTCGTTGAATATAATAGAGCAAAAAAATCGTTCGTGAGAAAACAAAAGTATCTCACGTCGTTCGAGTTCTGGTCTAAAAAACTCGGACTCGACGATTGATTATCGAGAGGACAAAATGGCGGATACCGAAGGGAAAAAAATCAAAATAGCGCAGGTTATAGGCAATGCCAAAGTGGGCGGCGTTATAAACTGCGTTATGAATTATTTTAGGAATATCGACACGTCAAAAGTTCAGTTCGATTTCTACACTTACGGTCCGTCGCCGTTCGACGAGGAAATAAAAGCGCGCGGCGGCAGAGTTTTCTATTTTCCGTCCGTGTTCGCGTTTTTCAAGTGCGTGCGGTTTTTGCGCAAGAGTTTTAAGCGCGAACAATACGACATAGTGCACGCACATATGACATCGTTGTCTTTTGTGAGTTTACTCGCCGCAAAGCAGGCAGGTGTAAAGCATCGCATTTGCCACGCTCATTCGACAACCAACAAGGAAGAAGGGTTCGTGCACTTCGTCAAGTCGTGCTTGAAGCATATCTCGACGTGGTTTGCAACCGACCTTGCGGGGTGCAGCAGGCTGAGTATAGATTGGCTCTACGGTAAGAAAGCCGCAAAGAACGCCTACCTTATGCGCAACGCCATAGACCTTGACAGATTCGACGTTACCGACGAGGAAAAACGGGAATTGAAAACGCGATACGGGCTTGAACACTGCAAAGTCGTAGGGCATATCGGAAGATTCGAGTTTCAAAAGAATATTCCGTTTTTGGTGAAGGCGTTTGCCATTTTGTGCAAGTCGCGAGACGACGTAAGGTTGATGCTCGTGGGTGGAGGAGCAGAGTTCGAAAACGTCAAAAAACTGGTTGAAACGCTCAAAATAGAAGATAAAGTGCTGTTTATGACGGAAAAGCGCAACGTGCAAGAGTACTATGCTCTGTTCGATGTGTTTGCATTGCCGTCAAGATTCGAGGGGCTTCCGCTCGTTGCGATAGAGGCGCAGGCAATGGGAATCCCGTGTCTTCTTTCCGACTGCATAACCAAAGAAGCCGACGTCACGGGACACGTGGAATATCTGCCTATTCTAAGCGCGACTTATTGGGCGAACGAGATAAGTCGAGTTCTTGACGAACACATTTCATACGACGGAAGGAAAGCGGTTGCCGCCGCAGGTTACGACATCGTCGAAGAATCTAAAAATTTGCTCGAATACTACACGGAAGTTAACGAAAAATGAACGCCAAAATTTTTGTCGTATGTCACGATCCCAAGCAAATCGACGAAAGGATTTTTCAATATCCTTACGTTCCCATTTGCGTAGGTGCGAAAAAAGACGAGTTTTCGCCACGTTTTTTGCGTGACGACAGAGGCGACAACATCGCGGACAAAAATGACGTATACAATGAAATGACTGCGGTTTACAGCGTATACAAGCACATCGACGAGTTTGAAAATACCGACTTGATAGGCTTCGTACATTACCGCAGATTTTTTGCCTTTTCGAGCAATGCGAAGATTTACAACGAGCGTTCGAAATTCACCGACGAATTTTTCGATGAAATAAAACTCGACGAAGAAAAGTTGAACGATATTTTTTCAAAATACGATTTCGTCGCGCCCGTTCCTGCGTACAGAAAATCCGTCGGGGAAAATTTCAAAAAAGCGCACGGCGACGATTTGGACGTAATAAACGATATAAGCGACAAGCAATATCCCGAATTTTCTGCGGCGAAAAACGAGTATTTTTGCGGAAATAAAGCGTACTTTTTCAATATGTTCGTTTTCAAAAAAGATACGTTCAAGAGATATTGCGACTGGATATTCCCGATTTTGTTCGAGTACGAAAAGAGAAGAAAAAACCAAGACGAGAGAATGTTCGTTTCCGAACGGCTTACGGGGGCGTTTATAACTTTGCTTGAAAAAGAAGGGCAAAAGGGGTGTTTTCTTCCCGTAACATGCGTTCTTAAAAAAGCGAGTTTGAAACACAGTTTGAAAAACGCAAAGAAAAGCGGCGGAAAGTCTGCTCTTTATGCGATTAAACCCGTTGTCGAATGGCTTGCGCCGAGAAGAGTTATGCTCGCATACAGAAAAAAGAAATTCGATAAATTTGCGGATTTTAGGACAAAACTATAAGCATAAGCGCATAGGGCATTAACACTATAGTGTAAATTTATCGAGCACTATGGTGTTGTCAAATGCTTATAGTGAAAAGTTGTAAAACGATAGTGAAATCCGAATCGTAAAAATCAAATTGCATAAATTCGTAAAATAAAAACTGCCGTTCGGCAGTTTTTTGAGTTCTTATTGCCTTTTTCGTTATTGTTTCTTTTGCGCTTGCTCTGCAAGGGCGCAATCCTTTTGATATGCCTCGACAACTTCTTTTGCCGTGCCGCATTGAACGACGTTTCCGTCTTTGAGATAGATTGCGTTTTGGCAAAGTCTGAGAATCTGCGACGTGCTGTGCGATACGACGATAAACGTCGTGCCGTTTTTTCTCAATGCGTCGATTTTTTCAGCGCATTTCTTTTGGAAAACCGCGTCGCCTACGGCAAGAATTTCATCGATAAGCAAAACGTCCGGATTTACGTCAACCGCTATTGCGAATCCGAGCCTTGTTATCATACCTTGCGAATAGTTTTTGAGGGGGACGTTCATAAACTTTTCAAGTTCGGCAAATTCGACTATACTGTCGTATTTTTTATTCATTTCACGCCTTGAAAAACCGAGCATTGCGCCGTTGAGGAACACATTTTCTTTTCCGGTGGCGTTGTAGTCGAAACCTGCGCCGAGTTTCAAGAGCGGAACGATGTTGCCTCTCGTTTTTACGTAACCGGCGGTCGGTTCGATTATACCCGATATGATTTTGAGAAGGGTGGATTTGCCTGCGCCGTTTCTGCCGATAAGGCCTATGCTTTCGCCTCTGCGGACTTGGAACGTGACGTCTTTGAGCGCGACGAAACTCGTGTAGTGAAGTTGCCCTTTCACGAGTTTTATGCAGAACTCTTTGAGATTGTCGATGCGCTCGGACGGAATTCTAAATTTCATTCCGACGTGGCTTACGTCAAGCAAAATGTCTTGGTCCGTGTCGAAATCGCCGAGATTCTCGAAAGCGTCCGGCTTGACGACTGGTACATTGGCGTCTTGCGTTGCCAAAGTCTCTTGATTGGTGTTTTGCTCTTTTATTTCTTCCATATTCGTCAAATGTACAACAAAAGTCTTTTTCTCGATAGCCTGAAAATCAAATAACCGAGTCCCAAACAGCCGAGACCTACGCCGTAGCAAATCAAGAACTCTTTTCCGCTCGGGATCGTGCCGTTGACAAGATCTCTGAAACTTTGCAAGTAGTGAAGCATAGGATTGAAACTCATTGCGGTCAAATAACCTTTGCCGAGATTCATTTTATCGAGCGAATAGAAAACGGGGGTTGAATACATCCACAAGGTAAGGAACACGCTGTAAAGGTGCTTAATATCTCTAAACCTAACGTATACGACGGACAGCACGAAGGACACGCCGGTGCAGAAAAACAAAATCGCAGGCAACCAAGCGAAGATTATCAAAATCATCGTCCAGTGGAACATAACGCCTTTGCTCATTCTTACAAGCATAACGATTACGAGCGCGACGAGAGAAAATCCAAAATTTACCGTGGACGAAAGCACGTTGGATATAGGAAAAACCGCATACGGAATTCTCGTTTTCGTGAGCAAATCGTAATTGTTTACCATACAGGTCAGCGAAGAAGTGGTCGCCGAGCGCATAAGGGAAAAGACGATGTTGCCCGAAAGAACGTATACGGGATAGTCCATACTGATGTCGTTTTTGAAGAAATTACCGAAAACAAAAGCCATAACGAGCATATTGAGAAGCGGATTCAAAACCGTCCACAAAATGCCGAGAACCGAACGTCTATATTGATTTTTGATGTTTTTCCCGACCAAAGAGCCCAAAACCACCATCGATTTTTTGAACTGCAACTCGTTTGCACGCACTCTTTTTTGGGGAAGTTTAAGTCGATTTGTCATTCGCGTTGATTGTGGTCAAAATAAAAATCTTTTATCACTTTCGACCGCAATAATATTAATTATATACCAAATCGCGCCGCAAGTCAACAGCAAGAGTGGCAACCGCAATCTTAAAGACAACGGTCAGTGCGCGTTGTTGGCATCGTAAAGATTTTTAAGGTCGGATTTACTCATAATGGTTATAGGCCTTGAAAAACGGGTTATGCCGAGATTTACGTCGCCGCCGAGAACCTTTTTTTCGCCGTCCATATCGAAATCCACGTCCTTATCGAGCGAAATCGTCAATTTGTCGAAAGGTCTGAATTCCATATTCTTTGAATGGTACGGCTTGCCAAACCCGACAAAGAACGCTCTGAACAACGGGAAGAAGATTTTGATTTTGCCGAATATGCCGTTGGTTTTGGGGGCTTTTATGGTCAGAAGGTGCATAATGCCGTCGTCCGCTTTGAAAAGTCGGTTGAATCTAAACCCGAAGCAACGCGGCGAATCGATTGCCATAATGAGCGAGTACTCGCCCTCGTCCTTAAAGTCGCTTGCCGAAATTTTTGCTTTTATGCGGTGAATCTTGTATTCTTTCACGACATGAGCGATGTACGCAAGAGCCTTGTATTTGCGTTTTTTCTTGTCGTTTACGCAATATCCGATGGGGGTGAAAATGCCTGCCGCCATAACGTATGAAAAATACAAATCGTTTGCAAAGCAAATGTCTTTGAGGAAATGATTGTTTTTGATTCCGCCGTTATAGAACTCGTTGAGCGTGCCGTACGGCATATAAATAATCTCTACGTCGTCGCGGATTTTTGAATTGAGGATGCCGTTGAGCGTGCCGTCGCCGCCGCACACGACGATTCTGTCGTACTCTGAAAAATCTTCGAGTTTTTGTTTTTCGACGATATAGTAGTAATCAACGGCGTATCCCGCGCCGAGAGCGGTTTTCAAAGTGCGCTCGTCCGCTCTGTTGCCGTTGCCGGACAACTTGTTGATGACGATTATGCATCTTTTGATATGCGACCCTTTCTTCTTTCTCATAAAACAACTATAATACATTTTGTAACATTTTGCAATATAATCGTGCAAGTATAAGGCATAATTAAGGTGAAAATTAGACAAAAGGCTTGAATTTATGCGGAAATTATAATAATATAAACATTAAAGCGCATAGATTGCGCAACTCGAAATACTTTGCAACGAGGTTTTCGGATTGTCTAAAAAAGAAAAAACGAGAGAGAAAAAAAACGCCGCGCACGTTGAAAGCGAGCAAATTTGCGATGACGCAGACGAGAAGTATATCGACGATTTCAAGGTGAAAAACGTCGTGTTTTACCCGTTTTTCAAAAGAGCGTTCGATATATGCGCTTCGTTTTTTTCAATCGCCGTTTTGATAATTCCTCTTTTAATTGTCGCAATCGCCATAAAAATCGACTCGAAAGGGCGCGTATTTTACGTTTCGGACAGAATCGGAAAGCGCGGCAAAGTGTTCAAACTTTACAAATTCCGCTCTATGGAAGAAAACGCAGAGGACAAACTCGCATCCCTTCTCAAAGACAATCAGGTTGAGGGCGACGTGACGTTCAAACTCAAAGACGACCCCCGCATAACCAATGTCGGCAAGTTTTTGAGGAAAACGTCTATCGACGAACTTCCGCAACTTTTCAATATTCTAAAAGGGGATATGTCGTTCGTAGGACCTCGCCCCTGCACGCCGAGAGAGTTCTTTTTGTACACCCCCAAGGATATGCTTCGTCTGAGCGTTCCGCAAGGATTGACGGGCGAGTGGCAAACACACGGCAGAAGCAACACGACGTTCGAGCAAATGATAGATATGGATTTGGATTATATTAGGCACAAGCGCGGATTCTTCTATGATTTGTATTTGATTTTCAAAACGATAGGCGTTGCGCTAAGGCAAGAGGGCGCGGAATAAAAACGTAAAAACGGCGAAAAATTCGCCGTTTTTTGATGTTTTTTTGATGTTTTTTTGATATTTTTTTGATATTTTTTCGTTGGCTTTTCGCCGTTCGTTATGCGTTTTGCCGATACATTTTACGCCGTTTCGGTTTGCGATGGCTTTTATGCGACATTATCATTGAAAGCGAATGGCGGTTTTGCTCGATTACGTCAAATCCGTCGGTTTGTGCCACAGATTGTTGCGTTCGGGGTGATATATTGCGCCCAAAATGCGTTGCTTTGCAAACGGTATGTCTTTGCAAACGGTTTTTATGAGGTTCTTCATATACTCGCGTTGCGATTCGTGATTCATAGGGCAGGGATTGTCCACAATGGGCAGTTCGAGGCGTTTTACGGCGGATTTTATGTCGTATTCCTCTAGATATATAAAGGGGCGAATGAGGGAAACGCCCGATTTGTCCATATACGTCGTAGGCGGAAAGCACGAAAATCTGCCTTCGTAAAGCAAGGATAAAAGCATCGTTTCGGCAACGTCGTCGGCGTTATGACCGAGCGCGAGTTTGCCGCCGCCGAGTCTGTTTATTTCGTTGTTCAATGCGCCTCTGCGCATTTTCGCGCAAAGCGAGCAAGGGTTGGATTCCTTTCTCGCGTCGAAAATGATTTCCGCAATGTCCGTTTTTACGATATGGTGGGGTACGGAAAGGCTTGCGCAGTAGTCCGACAAGGCTTGCATTTGCGATTTGTCGGTGTCTTTAAGCCCCATATCTATCGTTATCGCTTCGAGGGTGTAACGCTCGGGCGAAAAACGTCGGTAATCGGCGAGCGCGCGCAAAAGCAGGGTGCTGTCCTTGCCGCCCGACAGACCTACGAAAATTCTGTCGCCGTCCTCTATCATACGATAATCCTGAACGGCTCTTCTCATTGCACTCAATATTTTTTGCATAACTTTTAAGGATTGAAATATTATTCAATATATAAGCGTGGATTTGACAAAATTATATATAATGACGTCGGATTTTGCAAGCGGAACGAGCCAAAATCGCCTTGACAGAATCGGCGGGCGTAAACTATACTTTTTATAGAGGGCAAAAGCAATGATTCAAGACTTGATAACCCAGATAAGCAACGCCATAGGCAATCCCTATCTGACGTTGTACGTCATATCGATAATCCCCATCGTCGAGTTGCGCGGGGCTATTTTGTTTATGCCCTATATGTTCGACACGATAGGCGAAATGATGCTGGGTATGCTTTGCTGCATAGCAGGCTCGACGACGGTTATCGTTCCGCTTATTCTGATAACGAGACCGCTCTTGAAAAAACTCCGTCGTTCCAAATGGTTTTCAAAAATAGGAAAGCGTATGGAAGCCAATCTCGCCGACAGGGCGGAAAGCGCGTACGACGAGGAAAAAATTGAGGAAAGGGAAGCCAAGCGCAAGCGCAAACCTCTATCCAAAGACACGAAAAAGTTTTTGGGATTATTCGTGTTCGTTGCCGTTCCTTTGCCTATGACGGGGGCGTGGACGGGCTCTTGCATAGGAAGTTTTCTCGATTTTCCCGTCTGGAAAGCGTCACTGGCGGTGTTTTTCGGAAATATCGTTGCGGGACTTATCCTCACGACGATAACCTACTTCTTGCCAAGGCAATACGCCGACGTGTTCCTTTACGGTTTCGTGGTGCTTGCCATCGCAATCGCCGTAACGCTGTACTTTTCGCGCTCCAAACGCAACGAGAGAAAACGTAATGCCGAACTCGAAAAATACTCCAATAAGAGCGAATACGAACTCGCAGTCCTCAAAAAAGAAGCCGACAAGGACGGCAAAGTGCTTATCAAAAAAGAGTATATCGACGAAAACGGCGACAAACATATCGTCATCGGCCGCGACGAAAAACGAAACAAATCGGTCGTTGACAAGGACGACCTCATATGACAGTTGTCAAGACAAACACAACCGAGATTTTGATATAAACGGTTGTGTTTTTTCTTTTGAGGTTGTATAATATTGACGAAATAAATTTTGGAGGCAACACTATGCCATTAGTTACAACAACCGAAATGTTCAAAAAAGCATATGCAGGCGGTTACGCAATCGGCGCTTTCAACGTCAACAATATGGAAATCATCCAAGGTATCGTTGAAGCGGCAACCGAAGAACAAGCCCCGCTTATTCTTCAAGTTTCCTCCGGCGCAAGAAAATATGCAAACACGACCTACCTCACCAAAATGGTTGAAGCGGCAGTCGAAACAAGCGGACTTCCCATTTGCTTGCACCTCGATCACGGCGACAGTTTCGCACTCTGCAAAGACTGCGTAGACCACGGTTTCACTTCCGTTATGATCGACGCGAGCGCACATCCGTTTGCGGAAAATATTTCAATCACAAAGCAAGTCGTCGAGTACGCTCACGATCACGGCGTAGTCGTCGAGGCTGAACTCGGCAAACTCGCAGGTATCGAAGACGCCGTCAACGTTTCCGCAAAAGACGCTCAATTCACCGATCCCGACCAAGTCGAAGAATTTGTCGGCAAGACCGGCGTCGATTCTTTGGCAATCGCAATCGGCACTTCTCACGGCGCATACAAGTTCAAAGGTCAACCGCAACTTCGTTTCGACATCCTCGAAGAAGTCAGCAAACGTTTGCCCGGATTCCCCATTGTTTTGCACGGCTCGTCTTCCGTTCCGCAAGACCTCGTCGCAAAGATCAATCAATACGGCGGCAGTATGCCCGGCGCACAAGGCGTTCCCGAAGATATGCTCCGCAAAGCGGCTTCTATGGCAGTCTGCAAGATCAACATCGACTCCGACCTCAGACTTGCAGTCACCGCGGCAATCCGCGAGCACTTTGCTCTCAATCCTTCTCACTTCGATCCTCGTCAATACCTCGGACCGGCAAGAGAAGCGGTTAAACAAATCGTGAAGCACAAGTTGGTGGACGTGCTCGGCTGCAACGGCAAAGCCTAAGCGTGCCAAACAGCGACTAGCATTGTCAAAGCCCTTCGGCCGCTCGTCGTGTACGTATAGTACACTAGGCGAGTGTCCGAAGGGCTTTTTCTCGCTATTCATCTGTTTGGCGAGCTTATCCGTAATGTGCTATTAGACAAATAACTACGGCAGAGTCACTCGCGAAATGAGAGTGGCTCTTTTCGTTAAAAACATAGGGGTAGTGCGTGTAACAATAAAAAAACACATCACCCCTTCCCTTCGGGCTTTCCCCTATTGCTCAAACTTGCGCCATTTCTTTACAAAACTGCACATCGTTCGCAAGAGGGGAAGTCGGCACTCACATAGATAGGGGCATTTCTCTT
>ULTC01033503.1_pt1 | contig 28201 bp, 30 predicted proteins | sample 1957091 | NCBI WGS metagenome assembly ULTC01 (sample SAMEA4835720, study PRJEB28245) | human gut metagenome | biome: gut microbiome; material: fecal sample | place: Denmark | collected 2008 | reverse complement strand
GTCCAGTAGAATTGGTGCCAAATTGGTCCAGTAGAATTGGTCCAGTAGAACTGGTGCCAAATTGGGACTTCTCCCGACCCACAAATACTTGACGGCACTCGCCTGCGCGAAATTAAAAATTTTTAAAAATGAAAGCAAAACACTTTAAGCAGCTCGGGAAAAACTGGGCTTTGTACTCGGAGATCAATACCAAGTACTGTAGTTGGACCCCGTCCATTGCCACGGTCCACGAAGGCATGATTTGGCCGAACGGTATTTCGGTCAAGTTCCTGTGGTTCGGTGTGACCCTCATTCGCGTAAGCGAATAAATTAAAGATCCCCGGGGCCAAACGCTCCGGGGATTGTTGTGCAGAAATAAATTTTTAATTTGTATAAGGTTTGATTATATTTGAGGCATGGCACGAAGCACATATAAAATGAGTCCGCTCGCCTATATGGAGGAGGGACGGAGAAGGCGAGACGCCGGGGAATTTGTAAAGCCCACCGATGCGGAGGAGCTTTATTTTGCATTCATCGAGTACTGCAAATTCATGCAGGATAACTATTTCTCCCAGTCTCACAAGAATAAGAATGGCGAAGACTGTAGCGTATACATTTCCCGCCCGATGACCGTCGAATCATTTAGGCTGTTTGCTGGCATCAATCCTGTTGAGTACGAGGAGCTCACGGGAGACCCGGTAGCAGCTGCAATTGGTGGCACCATCGAGGACGCCATCAATTCCCAGCAGATTGAGGGAGCACTGGTTGGTAAGTACGCTGCCAGCCTTATCCAGGTACTTCAAGGACGCAAGACCAATGTCAGCCTGACGGGAGGCATTACTCTCGAACAGATAACAGGAATGGAGGTAAAATAAAATGGGACGCCGGCTTCAATTTGACACCAAAGGCAACGAGAAACAGAAGGAAGTGGCTCGGTTATGGCTTGATGACTCGGTCACTGATATTCTGTATGCTGGCACGAAAGGTGCTGGCAAATCCTACCTCGGGTGTTCTTTGATAGCCGGCGATGCCCTCACCTACCCGGAGACATTTTATTTTATTGCGCGTAAGACGGCTGCCGACCTGGTCCGGTACACTATTCCCTCCATCTACGAGGTATTTACCCACTGGGGCATCACGGAGAACTACTACCACTTTAATGGCCAATACAACTTCTTTGAGTTGTACAACAAAAGCCGCATCTACCTCATCGATGCCAAGTATAACCCCAGTGACCCCATGTATGAGAGGTTCGGCTCCATGCAGATGACTCGGGGATGGATTGAGGAGGGTGGCGAGTTTATCCGCGAGGCGAAGACCAACCTCCAGGCTTCCATCGGTCGTTGGAAGAACGATGTCTATAAGCTGGCTCCCAAACTCCTCATCACCTGCAACCCGACAAACAATTTCCTCTACACGGACTACTACAAGCCATGGAAGGAGAACAAGCTGCCTCCTTGGCGTCGGTTCGTCAAAGCTCTGCCCCAGGACAACAAGACTCTCCCAGACACGTACATTGAGGGGCTTCTCCAGAACCTAACCCAGTCGCAGATCGAGCGACTGGTATTTGGCAACTGGGAGTATGACGATGACCCGAATTGGCTGGTCGACTATGACGCAGTGTGCGACATGTTCAGCAATGAGTTCGTACTCCCGACGGGCGACAGGTTCATCAGCACTGACCTTGCCGGAAAAGGACGAGACAGTTGGGTGGTTGGAACCTGGGACGGCATGGTCTGTCGGATCCCCATCGCCAAAGGCTTCTCGGAAGGCAAGGAGATGGAGGAGAAGATCGCCAAATTGGCCACCGGTCTGAAAGTCCCCCGGTCCAGCATCGTCTCTGACGCTGACGGACTTGGGTTCTACTTGGAGAGCTACCTGAAAGGCCTCCGGGAGTTTCACGGAGGACAGTCAGCCATTGACTCCAAGACGTACAACAACATCAAGTCGGAGTGCGCATTCAAGCTGGCGGAGCTCATCAACAAGCGCCAGATCCACATCATCTGCTCTCCCGAAGTTCAGGAGAAGATCAAGCAGGAGATGACGGTCCTCAAGTCCAAGAACACGAATTCCGCTGAGCAGAAGCGAGAGCTCATCTCCAAGGACACCATGAAGCAGCTACTCGGCAGATCTCCGGACTTCCTGGACATGCTCATCATGCGAATGATATTTGAGATAAAGCCGAAGGCGACTGGCATGAAGTCCGCCAAAATAATAATCCCCACAAAACGATGATACTGGACATCATAACCCTCATCCGCGACATAGTCAAGATGGTCAATCCTCTGGCCGTCTTTGAGTGTGACCAGGCTCGGATGCTGAACGTCAAAGTGGACACGATGGAGAGGTTCGTGACAGACTCGGACGGCAATCGGTCCTCGTCCGACTTCGTCTATGTTGAGGAGCCCACCACTGGCTACTATGATATTCCTTACAGAGGGCACCAGAAGCAAAGGACCATCATGCAGATATACTTCTGCAAGTTCGAGCCGATGGCCAACGATGCCTACAAAGGCGACACGAAGTTCAGCAAGAACTCGCCCACCATCGGACGACTGGAGTTAAAGAACCAAATCGAGGAGCAGATGGTCCGGCCTTTCCTGTATCTCTTGAAGACTTCGGAATTAGGTCTCAGACATCCAGAAATATTCAACACCATTAGAATTATGTATCCGTCTCCTCGGTTCGATGCCAACGAGGTCAGCGTAGGACTGGAGCTAACTGTAACGCAAGAATGGTGTCTCGATGCGTATAAGCCCATTCCTCCTGCTCCACCCGAGCCTAAACCTGTCAGGCTGGTAGACATCATCCACGAAGGATTTAATATGCGGGGAATTACGATAACCTTTGAAAATACTGAATCAAAACCCGTTGACAAGTCTGTAGGCTCCGAATCTATAAGCACTAACACTGTTCCGGGTAACCTGGTCACGGCATTGTACCCGTATGGAAGCATATTATGCGGAAGACCCCTAATCCCAGCATATTCGGGTGGAAAATGGAAACTCAAAGAGTACACATTCCCGGACACCGAAGACTTAACTGTAACTAAAATCAATGTAAAACCTGAGGGAGAGTTCCCAGACGTCTGGACCTTCCGTGATATTTATACAATGGTATGATACAGCGAATCGACATAAAAGGCGGTCAGATGACGTTCGGCCAACGCATAGAGCTTGGCCGGATCATCACTGACAAGGAACTGACCGACATTGACAAGATGAAGGAAGGCATGCAATGTCTCGGCGTCAAATGGAGTCTCAGGAACACCTCGGAAATTGTCGAGTACTGGTATGAGGTTCTCATGGGCATTAAGTACTGGATCGAACGAGAACAGACTGAGCTCAAGTACGAGCCCAGTGCCGAGGAAAAGGCAGCCGGCATTGCCCAATTCTCCATGGTGGTTGGCGAGATGGCTACCATCACTGCACTGGCCAAGGACTACTCGAAGGACCCGGACGAGATCCTGGAGTGGAAACATGGAAAGGTATACAACCTCCTTTTCACGAACTTGCAGAGTCACCTCTTCCGGGAGCGATTGAACAAGGAACTGGAGCGTAAGGCTCAGCAGAAAGCCAATGCTCGCAAACCCAGAAACAAATGGCGGTAGGACTGGAACAGATATTGGCTGAGGGACTCACTCAGATGCGGGACGAGATCATCCGGGCATCACAGGACGCCGGGCAGGAAGCTTCGGGCAGAACGTATGCTCAGATAACAGTTCAGACGGGACAGGAAGGCGAAACAGTTTGGGGGACAATCGAAGCTCCGAACTACTTCTACACTCTCATCCGGGGACGAGGTCCTGGAAAGATCCCCGCCAATTTGGGACAGATCATCATGGAGTGGGCAAAGCTCAAAGGCATCACATTCTCGGATCCCAAGGACCTGGTCCGATTCGGAAATGCCACTGCATGGAAGATAAAACGAGAAGGCTCAGAGCTTTACCGCAATCACATTTACGTTGACCTGGTCGACACTCCCGCTGATAACTTCGAGGAGTACTTGGCTCAACACTTAGACCGGGCAATGGAGGTCCTCATTGAAGAGACATTCACCCCCGACAACAATATGGACCACGGATATATAATATAACGCGATATGGCAATTACCAATCAACCGGCTGAGGACTCTTTATGCTCAGCATATTCGCAAATACCAGTTGAGACTGACGACTCCACACTTGGACTCGAGGTCAAGACCCAAAACTTAGATGAGGCCAATATGGTCTCGTTGAACATTATAGACAATGAGAGGGTCGAAGTAATTGATAACAGTGCCGGCACGGGGAAAAACTTTTTCAGAGAATTCGTAATTCCCCGAAGAATGGTAGCTGGGGAGTGGTATGCTTTTCGTGTTAGATCTGGTGAGGTGAATGTATCAACAGTACTGACAGTTGCATTGTACCAAGGCAACGCCGAAGGACACGGGGTGGTTAAAGTTGCTACAGCCAATTTCGCTCTTGGTTTTCCTATAGAATGGAAATTCCAAGTCCCGACTACCGAAAATGTCAGACACCCCAATACGGTACTAACCATATACGCTGGGAAGGAAGGAGCAACAGCTGGAGTGAAGGTTATTCTCTCAGATATGAGTTTGGCCTACGGCCAGAACTTTATCGGCTATACCCCCAGTCCAGTTAAAGCAGCGAGCGCACTAACTGAAAGCATCGACATCCGCAGAGCCTCGGGATTCGGGACGACGAAGAAATACGACCTCAGTTTCTTGGCTAAAGCTGGATTCCGGGATCTTAACAGGACATACCCGTATGTTAACTCGCGCATAAATTTTGGCATTGACTATAACCTCATATCGGCATACGCATACAGGGGAATCGGCGAACAAAACTTCAATGTCCGGTATGCCTCCCGGGGAGTTTGTCCCCGAGGCTACAGCGTTGACTTCTCCGAAAGACCCGTAGGATTTGTGTTGACGGACCGGGTTCCTGACGGGGACGGACAACTATATGTTAAGAAGTATTTTGGATACCCTAACTTCCTAACCCTGTTTGCTAAGGGGTCGATATCAGTAGACATGCAATCAGCCATGGAAGTGAATGTTATGTATACGGGGAATACATACCTCGAGAAAGCGGAGATCTCCCCCAGGATTAACATCCCGCTTGTCCTCGAGTTCGATGAAGAATTGACAGATGGTGCTGACTACGTTATTGTCAGAAATCGCAATTTGCCCTTGAACTCCGACAAATGGCATATATGTTACGTCGATACAGAGGTACCTTGCAACCCATTCTACATTCGCTGGATAAACCAGAAAGGCGGATGGGACACGTATATGTTCGAGCAACACAAGAAGTATACTCAGGAGGTTGACCGAGGTGACCAATATGTGTTGGCTAATTCCCGGGACCCCTATGCCTCACAGACGAGAGGCGAGTTAGCTCCGGAGTTTAAGAACATAGTTCAAGCCGGAGCAGAACAGCTTGATGAGAACGACTTCAACTTGCTCAAAGGAGTTGCTCTCTCGCCTTTGGTCCAGGTTTACAACTATCAAATTGGAGTATGGCAACGAGTCCTCGTAGATGATACTGATCTGACTTGGGACACTAAGGCCCCACGGAACACTGTTAGCTACGAGTTCCAGCTTATTGACGAACAAACTCAGTGGTAATATGAACTACGAACTACTCATGAAAGGCATTGACGGCGAGGTCTGGTCACTGGACCTCCCGCTGGATGCTCCTGCGATGAATTACCAGATCAACAATCTGGCGGAGCTGAAGGACAGGAATGCCTCGTACTCCCAGCGTATCAGTCTGCCCAGGACGACCCATAACGAGCAAGCATTCCAATTCAGTTTTGTAGTTGGCTCAGGTTCGTATGTGCCATACATGAAGTTTCCTTGCCAACTATTCTATGAGGGAGCACTCATATCCCCGGCTGGAGCAGTATTGAACATCGTAGACGTGTCTGACACGTCAATAGGAATCCAGATTCTCGGAGCGACCGCTGACTTGTTCGACACCCTCAACAACACTGACGCGAAGGATCCCGGAACTGGCATGTTCCTCCTCAAGTGGTACACGGACACAATGGGACAGTCCGAGCGATACCTCTCCGGCCCCGAGGAATCTAAAGTCCTGTATTTTTGGCTATATGCAACTCTCCAGAAGAATCCGAACGTCCCTCCGATCTCCATGGAGGCAATCAGGCAAGTCCAGGAGTTGGACAAGTTCTATCCCCATCTCAACTGGTATGACTTGGTGACATGGATATTCGACCGAGCAGGTTACAGTCTTGAGACAGACGTGGATTCAGTTGACCGGAGTGAAATGTTTTTGCCTTGCACTTACCCCGTTTTGGCAGACAACCCCAATGCTCCGAAAGCATCCGGGACTGGCTGGATCCAGGATCCCCCGATTGGCACTATAGTCGGAGTGATGTGGCAAGGATACCCGGGAGTAACTCTCAGTGACCCGGTCGCTGGACGCTTGTTGATGGACACCGTATTCGGAACATTCAGCTGGAGGACTTTGTGGGACACGACCATCACGTTCAGTTTCTCATGGTCCAATATTTCTGCCATTCGGAATGGATCAGTGACAGTCCAAGTTACCCACTACAAGAACGACGGAACCAGTGCTCTAGTGTTGACCAGATCCTGGTCGTCGGGGTCTTCTGGCAGCGCTTCGGTCGACATCCCGATGGAGGCAGGAGAGCACATCGTTGTGTCCGGATATCTCAACACAGTCAATTCCTCTGCCAATCAGTATGACATGAGGTTCCCGGTCAGCATTACTGCTCCTCCCGTGCCGGAAACTTCGCCGGGGGATAAGCCCCAGCCCGGGCTAACCTATGACCTCCTGGCCTCGACTGGATTTAAGAGCTTGGGAGACATAGTCAAAGCTTTCTTCCAGCTGTTCGGGCTAACCATCGACGTGAATCCCGCCACCAAAGTAGCAAGAGCATACTCGGTTCGGGAGTTCTACAACAGACGAAGCTCGTCCGGGAAGAATTGGTCTGACAAGCTGATAAAAGGTAAGGACACAAAACTTACCTTCCAGTTATCCAGCTATGCCCAGTCCAACGAGATAAAGCTGGAGGACAACAAGGACAACAATGTTACTGACTCGTACAAGTTCAGCATCCCGGACGTCAACCTCCAGCCCACCAAACTCCTGTTCCAAATTGGGTTCTTGGCAGGACTCAACCAAACTCTCTATGACGGGGACAGTACGAGAAAGACCCACACACTTGCTAACTACCCGATCTGGACTATCAATAGAGGCCAGATGGAGAACGGGGAAATGACCGAGACGACTTGGGAGTACAATGCTCTCAGTAAGCCGATGGTCGTCCACATCAATAAGTCTGACTATATGTGGCCCCAGGTAAGTGTAGGCTACACCTTTACACGAGTACGACTATACACAGCATACTTCAAAAATTTGAATTACTACGTTCCGAAGTACTACGACAAGCTCATCAACAATATACTCAAAAGACCAAAGATCCTACAGACCCAGATTCTTTTGGACTCGCTCGACATCCAAAGCCTGGACCTGTTCAACCCGATATGGCTGGAAGAGCATGGGTTCTGGTTCTACGTCTCGAAGATAAACAACTTCCAAGCTGGAAAGATAACCAAAGTGGACCTAATACGCATGTAATATGGCCGAAGAACAGAAAAGCACAATTTACAATGTCAAGGTAACAGCTGAGGATGCCCTCAAGACGTTAGCCGAATTGAAACTTCGGTCCCAGGAGCTAAGGGATCAACAGAAGGCTCTGGGCAAAGTGACCGAGGAGAATGCTCAAGAATACTATGCGCTTGACAACCAGATCAAGGCAATCAACAGCGAGGCGAACAAGTACCAGAAGCAAATCCAGAACAATATTAAGCTCCAGAACCAACAGGAGGCAAGTTTAGCAAAACTTAGAACCCAGCTGGCTTTGGACAATGCCGAGTTTGCAGAGCTGGGCAACTCAATGCAGGACGCGGCTCGTAAAGCCGAGCTCGGAAAGCGTATTGCAGAGACCACTGAGGAGCTCAAAGCTCAGGAGGAGGCACTCGGGGACTACCGCCGATCCGTTGGTAACTACGAGAAGGCAACGGATAACCTGAAACAGGAGCTCAACGACTTGACAGACACTCTGATCCGGATGGCTCAAGCCGGGGATACGAGTTCAGCATCCTTCAAGGAGATGGTCAAGCGAGCTGGTGAGCTCAAGGCGGCAGAGGACACGGTCAATACAGCCATCGACCAGACTGGACGAGGAATCGACACACTGGTCGCTGTCACGGATGCAACTTCGGCAATCACTTCCGTCTACGGTTTATGGACCACAGCCACTCAGGTACTGGGGAGCGAGAACGAGGAGCTCAATGCTACCATGACGAAGATGATAACCATCATCACGGCTCTCTCCTCCTTGTCTTCTCTCCAAGCAGCTCTCTCCAAGACCGAAGCCACGTATCGCGCTGCATCCAACTTGGTTCAGCTGGTTGGCATCAACCAGACTCTCGCCGAGACGAAAGCGATAGCTGCTAAGAACGCCGTCCAGGGAGCTGGTAACATCCTCACCAAAGCAGCAGCTGCTGCTACTTGGCTTTGGAACGCGGCTTTGGCTGCCAATCCTGTTGTGTTGGTGGCAGCGGCAGTGGGCGGATTGGTGGCTGGAGTGGTTGCTCTTACGAGCGCATTTAACAGTAATACGGAAGCTCAGGAGAAAGCAACCCGGGCAATGGAGGCATACAATCGAGCTGCTGAAGCCTCCACATACGTACTGGACCAGATCGAGACTAAACGAAATACTCTGTCCAAAGCCGAGGAGATCCGGGGCAAGAGAGAAATAGAAAATCTCAAAGCCAATCATGCCACGTCGGAACAGATCGCCGAAGCTCAGCTCAAAACAGCCAACAAGCTCCGCGAGATTGAGATGAGTGCAGCTCGTCAAAGACAGATGGCTGCAATGGATGAGTTCGACTCCTTGAAGAAGGTGATTGCAGCCAAGGAGGAGGAGCTCAACACGTGGTCAGGAAGCTTGAACAAATACAAGGAGGCCAAAAAGGAACTCGACGACTTGAAAGGTCGATACCAAGAACTGTTCCGGACAATCGAGAATGAAGGAGCTGCAGTTGCCAATTTGGCTCTCGAGACTGCAATAGCCAATCGGGAGGCTCAGCAGTCCATTGCCGATAAGGCTCTGGAGGTTGCTTTGAAGAATTCGGAAGCCATGCAGAAAATCCGGGAAGACGATCTCAGGTTTCAAACAACATTCCAGTCTACGAGCATCGCCATCCGGATGGAGTATGAAAGGAAACTCTACAAGGCAGCTCAGGATGGAGCCCGGGAGCGTCTCGCTCTTCAAAAAGCTCACGGCAAAATCACTAACAAGGAGTATCAGACGGCTCTGAATGCCATGGCTCGGTCCGACAAGCAGTTCTACGAGAACCAAGCCAAACAGCTTAATGACTACCTTGCTGGGGTGAGAGCCAATATATTGGCTGTAGCCTCCGGAGGCACAGTCGACATGCAGATTGCCCAGGTTACTCAGAAGTACCAGGATGCCATGAAGGAGCTGGCCAACATTCAGCCTCCCCAGTTCGTGAGAGGTATGAGCGAGGAGGAATACCAGAAAGAGTATGCCGCTTATGAGCAGTTCCTGGTCAACAGAGCCGAACTCGAGAAACAGATTCAGCAGAACCTCCAGGATGAAATCAAAAAGATCCGCGAGGACGCTACCAAACAGCAACTTGACAGGTTCAACCAAGTTCTCGACGAACAGTATGCCGAAGATCTCTCAAAGGCAGCGGACAACGAGAGAAAGAAGCTGGAGCTCGAGAATGAGATGCTCCAGAAACAAATCGAAGCCAGGAAAGCTGCCGGGGAGAAAACCTATGAGCAGGAGGCCCAGCTCCGAGCCAACAATCTTCGTCTCCAACAAATGGACCTCGACAAGGAACTCGCTCAAGCTGAGTTAAATCACAAGTCCAAGTATGAGATCCGGAAAAGGTATCTGGAGGCCGAGTTGGCAGCAGTTCAAGGAAACGAGGACGCCATTGCTCAGATCCAACTCGAGATGGCCGAGAACGAGGAGTCTTTATGGGAGGAGCGAATCGAGAAGCTCCAGGAGTATGCCGGAATAGCATCTAGCTTCGCCACTGCTTTCAACGATTTGGCCAGTGCTCTCGGGGAGCGTCGGGCTCAGGAGGTAGAAGAACAATACAGCCGGGAGGAGCAGGCATTGGCAAACATGTACGCTAATGGTCAAATCACGGAGGCCCAGTACAACGAGAAGAAAATCAAGATGGAGAAACAGAAGGAGAAGGAGTTGGCCAAAATCAAACGGGAACAAGCTATCCGGGAGAGGGCAATGGGATCCTTCGAGATTGGCATCAATACTGCCATCTCCATCATGGCATCGGCTAAAATGGGATTCCCTTTGGCTATCCCGTTCATTGCAGCAGCTGCGGCTTTGGGAGCAGTTCAGATGGCAGCTCTTTGGGCAGCTCCTCTGCCGAAAGCCGCAAGAGGTAAATACATTGAGGGACCCAGTCATGCCGCTGGAGGAGTGCACATTGAAGCCGAAGGAGGCGAGACCATCATTAACAAGAAGTCGAGTCGACTGTTCCTCCCTCTCCTGTCAGCCATAAACGAACTCGGTGGCGGAGTACCGTTCACTAAAGTTGGGTCGGACGGGGGATATGCTATCCGATCATTCGCTGAGGCGTCGGAGCCCATGAATCGGCTTGACATGGAGAGGGCAATTCAAAAAGCATTTGGCCAGGTGAGAGTGATTGCTACAATCGAAGATATTCGGAGGGAAGATGCTAACTACGTGCAGATTCAGGACCGGGCTAATTTTTAAATAGTCCAGCACAAATAGTATTTCAATATTTATTAGGAATAATTATATTTGTATCGAAATAATTTGGCACATGATATTCATCAACTTAAAAGGCGCAATTGACTCCGAAGAGAATCGGGTCATGATGGAGCTTTGGGGTGGGACCTCAGAGATCTGCTCCGTGGAGACCTTCCGCCGGGTACTTGATGAACACCCCGACGAACAGGAGGTGTGCATCAACATTGACTGTGACGGGGGCTCTGTTGAGGAGGGCTTCAAGATTTACGATTTTCTTCGCATGAGCGGGAGGACGATATATACAAATATTGTCGGGGGATGCCACTCGATGGCAGTGTGCATCCTGTTGGCAGCTCCGGCAGAGAACCGGTCGGCAAACAGGAATTGCCGGGCACTCATCCATCGGGTATACATGCCGGTCGGGGATTGGCTCACTTCCGACGATGCTCGTAGCATTGCCGAGGAGCTTGCTCTGGAGGAGGAGGCTATTCTTGACGTGTATGTCGAGAGAACAGGTCAGGACCGGGAACGGCTCCGCAATGTCATGCATGAGGAACGCATCCATGATGCCAAATCACTTCTTGACTTGGGATTCATTTCCAAAATCAATTCATACAACACAAACCAAATTTTTAATGCTATGGCAAAAAACGAAAAAAGCGCTTATGAAAAATTCATGAGCAAAGTCAAGGCATTCCGGAATGGCAAGAAAGGCTCTCCCGCCAACTTCGACTATCTGGATGCTGAGGGTCAGGTCGTTCTCCAGACCGTAGGTGAAGAGGACAATCTGGCCGAAGGTGTAGAGGCAACTCTCGCCAACGGTGAGACGTCGGGCACTGTCGTTCTGGAAGACGGCCGGGTGGTTACTGTCGAGGACAACATCGTCACCAGCATCGAGATGGAGGACACCGAGTCTCTTGAGGACCGCGTTGCAGCACTGGAGGCGATGCTCGACGAGGCAACGAACCTCATCGAGGAGCAGGAGAACGAACTCCGCAACCTCCGTGGTAGCAACTACCGCCCGAAGAACCGCAAGACGGTTCTGCCCGGAGGCAAGAAGCCCGAACCCTCGGCAGCTGACCTCAAGAACGAAGCTCGCGAAAAGCTCCAGAAGGTCAACGCTGCCAAAAAGATTCTCAAGTAGTCAAACTCAAAAACTTTAAGAACTATGGCAGCTAAAAATGGCAGATTTCTTGACATGGACAAGTTCACTTTTTGTGAACGTGTCATTCAGGCAATCTCGGAGATGATTATGGAGGACACCATTCAGGGTCCTGACATCAACTCCATTCACACAGTCTTCCCCGACATCGTCACTAACACTGAGGTGGGTTACATCGGCGAGGGCGGCATGGTCGGCGTGGTCAACACCGGGTGTAACCCGACTCCTCAGCCGTGGAACATCAACACCCGCAAGCTGAAATGGGAACCCGGCATCTGGGAGATCCTCCTGTCCCAGTGTTACACTGACCTTCAGCAGTCGGCAACTATCTACTCTCTCCGCACCGGCGTCGACATTCCGGACTTCACGGATACGGACTACATGAACATCGTCATTGAGGTTCTGGAGCGCTCCATTATGGACTTCTGGTACCGCCTGTTCTGGTTCAACGACAAAGACGCCAAGAACGTTACCGACAGCGGTATCATTACGGATGGGCTCGACCTGAAATTCTTCACCATCATCAACGGTTTCTGGAAACAGATTATCACACAGGCTACAGCCAATTCGTCCCAGCGCGGAGCAACAATTACGGAAAATACCGGGGAACTTTACGCAGCTCAGAAGCTTACTCCGGACAAGGCCAAGGAATACATTCAGTCGGTCGTGTTCAGTGCCCCGCTTCTGCTCCGTCAGCAGTCTGACAAATTTATCCTCGTTACCCAGTCTGTCTACGATGCCTATCAGCAGTCTCTTATGGACGCTTGCTGCCTCGAGTCGGCTCGCTTAGCTCTGCTGAATGGCATGGAGGCTCTCAGCTTCAATGGCATCCCTGTCATCGCAATGCCCATCTGGGACAAGATCATCGCTACGTCGGAAGACACTGGCACGAAGCTCAACAACCCCCATCGAATTCTCTTCACCTCGAAGAGCGTGCTCGGCATAGGTGTTGATGCAATCGACAGCTTCGAGAAGATGCGGATCTGGTACGAGTACAAAGACCGCGTAGTCTACGTAGAACTCATGGGTCGGGCGGATGCCAAGCTCACTAACCCGGATCTGTTCTCGGTAGGTATCTAATCCTCAAAAATCTAAGAAAATGGCAGGACTTGATTGTTCTAAAATCAAAACAGGATTCATCAACCAGGGGTGTGGTAAGCCGGCAATCCCCGGCACCACCGCCAGGGTGATTCTCCTCAGCTACTCGGACGTCGACAAATCGAAGTCTGGTGTAAATGACAACGTTATCTCTTCGCTCATCCTCAAGGCCGGTGCCACTGGTTACGAAGTCGACTCGCTGCCCAACGCAACAGTTGGCTCGGACACCATCAATGCTGGCACGTATCTCAAGACCCACCAGCACAACGTGGTCGTCCGAATCTTCAAGAAGTCGGAAGCAGCCAAGAAGTTCGTAAACGACCTGACCAATGCCCGCGTCATCGCTATCGTCGAGAACAACGACACCGGAGACAACGGGGACACCAAGTACGAGGTGTATGGCTGGGACTCGGGTCTGGAGCTCACCGAAATCACTGTCACTACCGAAATGACCGACGGCGTCGCATACCAGGTAACTCTGGCCAACGGCACCATCGCTCAGGAAGGTTCGCTCCCGATGAGCCTCTTCGACACGGATGAGAAGACCACAGACCTCATGGTTAATGGTCTTCTGACCGGAGGATCTAAACCGTAGCACTCATGACTGACATGCTCGAAAGACTGAGAGCTTACCAATCCAAGTATGGGTCCCTGAAAGGCGAAGCCTATCGGGCCCATACATTGGAATTGGAAAAGAACCCCGCTCTCCATCGAGAAGTAGACGAACTTTCTCGATTCTTTTTGAATAAGTCAGTTTCCCGATGCGGCTTCTGCCTGATCGAAGCCGACTTAGCATTAAGACGAATAACAGAACAACAAATGAAAAACGTAGCACACCCCGATTACGAACTCCGAGCAGGTACTCTGCTCCACGACCCGATCAACAAAGAGTTCAGCAAGATCCTCACCCCGAGGAACATCACGGAGGATCTCTGCCTGTACCACATCGCATTCAACAAGGATGCGCTCTCGTACTTCACCCGAGTTCCCGAAGACCTGAACGACCGGCTGGAGAAATTCATGTCTCGTTATGGCAAGGAGATGCCGGACAAGGACGTGGAAATCAAGAAGCGTCAGGCTCAGGTTCTGAGCAAGCAGATCGATTCTGTCAAAGCCGAACTCGAAGAGCTGAACAAGAAACAGATCGAGCTGAACGCCAAGCTCGATGAGTACTCCAAAGCCATGGAGGCAATCCATGCCATTCTCGACTCGGCATCCGCCGAGGAGAAGCCCGAGGAGAAGCCCGAGGAGAAGCCCGAGGAGAAGACAGCCGACATCGACACGGAAGTGAAGGAGTTCATCGACGCCGGAATGGATCTGGAAGCCGTCCGAGAAGTGTATGCCGATACGACCGTAACGGCACAGGAGGTGGAAGAGGCTTACAATCGTGTAGTCAATCCCGTTTCGGAAACTCCCAAGAAGGGAGCCAAAAAAGGAGGGTCCAAATAGGACTGGTAATAGGACGGGGTCGCTTCCCGTCCCTCCTACTATTAAAATTACGCCAGTATGAAAGTTGCACAGATCAAATCAGCTCCTCAGTTCGAATCCCGGGACTGGAGACAATATGGCATCCAAACATACGGAGATACCAACGACTTTCCCCAGACAGTCAGCGAGATTGTTCAGGCTTCAAAGACCGGCAATGCCTGCTTGAGCATATACAATGATTTCGTATACGGTCACGGATTCAAAGATCCGGGTATCTACAAATTGCGGGTCAACAAAGAAGGGGAGAAGCTCGACAAGATCCTCCGCATGGTATGCAAAGACTTCACGTTATGGCATGGGTTCGCCATCCATGTTAACTACAATATGAACTTCCGCGTCAGTTCGATCCACCACATTCCGTTCGAGTCTCTCCGACTTGCGAAGGCAGACGATGGTGGATTCATTGGCCGGACGGCATATCATCCTGACTGGGGTCACCGAGACAAGACGAGGTCCCGGTGGTCCCCGTCCGACATTGAGTGGTTTCACCTCTTCTACCCGGATCCGGAGGTTATCCTGAACCAGGTAGAAGAAGCTGGCGGGTGGGACAATTACAATGGCCAGATCCTCTACTTCTCCGGAGACTCTGAAGGCAGTCCCTCTTACCCGGTCCCCATCTTCATCGCTGAGATGACGGACATGAGAACTGAGGAAGCACTTGCCAATGTAGCCGGTAGAAACGCATGCTCCAACTTCTTGTCAGCTGGGATCTTGGTAGACATCAAGGACGAGACTCAAGACCAGTCCCAAGTCAATGAGACGCAGAAAGAGCTCAACAAATTTCAGGGAGACGAGAACACCTCTCAACTGTGGTACATTCAGTGTAAGTCCAAAGACGAGGTGCCCCAGTTCATAAGATTCTCGGGGGAGAACTACGACAAAGCATTCGAAGTAACGCAGAGAGTCATCCCGGAAAACATTGGTCAAGCCTTCAAGCAGCCTCCCATTCTTCGAGCTGTTGACGTGGGGGCTAACTTTGGGGCTGATCTCATGACCAATGCCTACAAGTACTACAACTCTGTTACAGTCCGGGAGCGTCAGCAGCTGGAGGAGACTTTCGTATCGATCTTTGAGTACTGGTGGGCTCCTTTGGAAAATCCCGACTTCGCTATTCAGTCTCTTACCTATAATGCCGGTGAGTCCATAGCAGACAGAGTCGGAAAGGAGAACATGACACAGATCCTGGAGATCATCCGGGACCAGGCTCTCTCTACTATCCAGAAGAGGAATATGCTCAAGCTCATTTACGGTCTTTACGATGAGGAGATTATAAAACTCATGCCCGATGATACTCAACTCTAACGACCTTCGGAATGTTCGGCCGATAGCCGAGAACATCAACGATCCGGCCAGACTGGAGCCATACATCCGGGAGGCTGAGACCCTCAGATTGGTGGATGCCATAGGAGCCAACCTCTACAGATGGCTCGACGAGACAGACTTTTCCGGCCCCGGTCCTTTCCAATACGGGGACGTAACCATTACAAAAGATCAGTACACTGCCGCCATGGAAGGCGGGTATTATGATGGTGGTTGTTCCGGGGATGGTCGAAGCGAAGGACTCAAGATCGCCATTGCATACATTGCGTATTCCCGATTCATCGTCAACAATCCAATCAACCCCACTGCCTTCGGGGTGAGGTACAAAGATGGCGAATTCAGCACTCGAGTAGAAGACAACATCATCATCCGTAGCTCGAACGAAGCACGGAACATCGGGGAAGCCTACCTCGAGAAGGCTATAAATCACCTTAAAGCTCTGCGGTTACTGACTCCATGTACTGAATACAAGGAGTCCCCGTCTCGTAAAATGATTATAGGACGTAATAAATTATAAGTTTAACAGATATGGAGGAGGAAGTCATGAGAGCGGGAAAATGGATATGCGGGAGCATTGTAGGGTTTTGGGGATTTTTAGCTCCGATCCAGGTCCTTATCCTCTGTGTCTGTATTGCCATAATCGTCGATTTCATAACTGGAAATATTGCTGACTACAAACGTCACAAACGAGCCCATCAAAAATATGTGTTCAAGAGCGAGAAAATGTGGGACACGTGTTGGAAGTTGGGGCTCAGCATTATCGGTATTGGCATGGCCTACATGCTTGACGTGCAGGTCCTCCCGAACTTGGGGGGTCTCAACCTTGCCAACTTCTTCGCTGCTTTTGTGGTCGGAACAGAGTTCTGGAGCTTTCTTGAAAACTCAGCTATAATTTCCAATCACCCCATATTCAGAGCTCTGCGGTCATACATGAAGAGATCGGTCAGCAAGAAAACTCAAATAGACTTTGAATGCCATGAAGACAAGTAAGTATTTTAAGCCCGAAGAATTCGAGCGATGCAATCCGTCTTGCTCCATCGAAGACATGGACCAGGACTTCCTCGATCTCCTGGATGACCTCCGTGAAAAGGCAGGCATCCCCCTCGTCCTCAATTGTGCTTATCGTTCCAAAGAACACGATAAGGCAAAAGGTCGGTCCGGCAACAGTGCTCACACCGAAGGTTTGGCAGTGGACATCCGGTGTGCCTCGGGCCCCAATCGGATGAAGATCCTCCAGGCAGCCATTGCATTGCGGATCCGGAGGATAGGCATCGACGGGAATTTTATCCACGTAGATGCTTCTAAAACCCTCCCGCAGGACACGATATGGACTTACTAAAGAGAGTACTCTGCACAATAGTTCTTGTAGGTATAGGCTTTATAATCGGGCGTAAAACAATCGAGGAAAAGACCGTTATAAAGTACGTCGATTTACCCCCAATTCAGGGGGAGGTCAAAGTCCCGGATTTGGTTCCAAAATGGGAGGGTTTTAGGAATCCAATCAAATTGATATATATCTATAAGGGCCAGGAGGAAAAGGTTCCCCAAACACCCCCAGAAATCACAAATGGAGGGGGTTTTGGGGAGGACCAAAAGGAGGTGGATACTCTGGAGAGCGTAAAAAGGACAATATTGGACTGGAATACGACCAGGAAATACGCTGGAACGTTCTTCAAAGATCCCAAAATTGGCCAATTTGACTGGGAAGCTACAGTCCAATACAACACTCTCCAGCATCTTACGTACAAGTATATCCCCGTTCGAGAACAAATCAAAGAAACGAGGTCCCCGAAATGGTACCCCTTTCTGAGAGCTTCAGCTAACTCATTCGGGCAGGTTGGGGCTGGGGGAGGCATATATTACAGGAATTTCGGAGTAGATATATCCTATGTGCGGGACTTCGAGCTGACCCGATCGGGGTATGAGGTTGGCTTTAGCTGGAAATTTTAGGAAACTACTCCGTCCCGGGCTCAGGGGGGGCCCGGGTTTTTTGTGTCCTCAAGTCGAGAATATTGGCCCCCGTGGCAGGACCAGCAGTAAACAATGAGAAACAATAATAAACAATGATTGTTTCTTCATAATCGATTGAATATCAATGAATTAGACCCCTGTAAACAATGTAAACAATAATTTAGGAGGAAAACCTGAATAGGGAATATGTGTTCTAATATTGGATAATAGTGTTCTTAAAGAGGATAATACCCCCTATAAAAAGGTTATATAGGAATTATTGTTTACATTGTTTCTCCGGGGGTGATTTTAGGGTCTAAGCCATTGGGTATCAATCACTTAGGTGAGAAACAATGAAAAATTTATTGTTTCTCTGCTATTTTTCCAGCATTTTATCGTAGTATTTGCAGCAGAAGTATTATATTTGTGATACAAACAAAAACAAACTACAATATGAAAACTATCACCTACACCAACAATCAAGGACTCGAACTCAAGATCAACAAATTCTCCTCCGGGCAGTTCAAATGGGCATTCAGCCTTACCTTCAACAACGGAGTCCACACCTTCTGCTACACCATGACGGAACTCAGGACCATCCTACTGAAAAACGGGATGACCCGGAAATGGGCAGCCAATGTAAAAGACCGATTTGACCCCCTCACAGAGGAAAACATACTCATCAGCCGATACAGAACCCCCGGCGGATCCGAGATGGAAGTTTTTAATACGAGCAGAGGCCCATACGTAAATATGGTAAAAACAGGACTGGATATGGGCTACATGAAACCCCAGCTCCTGGAGCATAAACTCAACCACTACGGGTTCAAACAGTTTTAATTCCCGGGACCCCAAAATAGGGGTCCCAACTTTTTTCTCATTTTTCAATCAAAAAATTTTTTACTTCAAAAAACTTTTCTTATATTTGTGATACAAACAAAAGGATAAGACAATGACAACTACAAATTACATTAATAGCAACGGTTTAGGACTTAAGGTTACCCAGCTTCCTTCGGGTACTTTCGACCTCTATTTCAGCAACGGGTACTTTCGACCTCTATTTCAGCAACGGGTTCATCTCCACCTGCTACACAGAAGAGGAGCTCCGGGACCTCATCCAACGAAAAGGCTTTCAGAAATGTTGACCACATACATGAATCCTCAGCTAACCAGATTGGACGTAGTAACTACGGAGGACGGGTATCTGTTAACCCTCAATCAGGTAATGGAATTAAAAAAGCAGAAAATAGAACACGTAGAAGCATTCATTAAGGAACATAAATTCAAGCCAATTATTATGAAAAAAATCGAATGGAGCACTCCGGCACGGCCGGCAATCAGAGAAGACTATTTCTCAAGTCTCATAGGTCCCGAGGTTGAACCGGACAAAGTGGTGGAGCTTATAAACAAAATGCAGGAGCGAGTTAACAGTCTTGACGATGAAACAGCCAGTCATGTTTCCTCTGTCTTGTTGGAGATGGTCAAGGTAGTAAACGAAGCCACAGGAATGAGACAACTATTGACTAAACGCGAGGCTCTTCTCGTCTGCATGGGCTTCAAGATTGGCGAAGCATACGTCTGCGGTAAGTATGGAATTAACGAATAGTAAAACATGGAAGAAAAATTCAACTGGGACCTTCCGGCAGACCCGAACCCCAAATCGGACAACTATTACAACGGGATCGTATCCAAGGAGATGAAAGTCCCCAGCAATGTGGGAGAGGTTCTCCTCGGAGTTATTCACAGAGAATCAGTTACCAATCAGTCGGATTTTGTCAATGAAGGGATTCAGTCTATTCTTGACCAGTTTGGCATTAAAACCGACAAACCTCTCACAAGAAAGGAGAAGCTCCTGGCATTCATCGGATTTAAAGCTGGCTCAATGTGGGAGAAATTGGTGGAAGACCAAGGACAGTCAGAACCAGCTTCACCCAATCCTCTCGAAATTATCATGATGGGACTTCTCAAAACAAACGGAAAAATGCTGATTTTATCGTAGTATTTACCGCAGAAGTATTATATTTGTAGTGTAAATAATAAGCATAACCCAACCCATTCTATTCAGGGTATTGGTCTACCTTCTGCAGATGAGTTCGGGTTATGCTTCTTAAAAACCTACAAAATTATGAGAACAATTAAATCAGTAATTATCGTCACTAACGCAGGACAGGTAGAAGGAGTATTCACTTCGTTTCGGGCTTTGTCACAGTCAAATGGGGTAAGCCACATAAATATAGAAGGGGTATACGAGACCTACACGGAAACGGAGCTCAAAGACATTTTTGCAATGGGCAAACACTTCCAATACTTTGGAATGAAATGCAAAATAATGGTAATGCCAGTAAATCAGTAAACTATGGAAAAGATTGAGAAATACGTAGTATTCAAGTACGAAGACGAGTTCGGATTCCACTACATGAAAATGGACAAGCTTCCCGGGGAGGGACCTACATACATGGAGCCCATCTCGTTCGAGAAGAAGATCAACCCCAACTGTAACCCGGGAGCCATCACTCAACAGCCGTTTTCAGAGGACGGAAAATCTGCCTATGTGCTCAGCTCAAAATTTGTCCCCGTGTCTGGTTGGTGGAACGACAAAGCCGAAGTTCGGGAATGGCAGGAAAGGACCCGGGTCTATAAGGCTCTCAAGGAGTTGAAGAGGAAAGGAGAGGACCTCAAGCTTGAGAAAGCCATTGAGCCTCTACGAGAAGTATATGCCCGGGTTAACCCCAGCAGGAGGAGCATGTTTATTGCTCAGGTGGTCTATCTCCTCACCAAGTAAACATTTTTCATTAAAAAGATTGAAAAAATTTCAATATCGGGGGAAAATTGATTATATTTGGGATAAACAACATGGACAACACAATGACTATCAATCTCAGAGAATTAATTGAACAGAGGGGGCTCAGGCTTCAAGAAGTGGCAGAAATTCTGTTCCCAGATAACCGGTTCCCCCGAGCAGCTCTCAACCGGGTTCTCAACGGAAAAACCTTGTTGAATTCGGAGCAAGTCTCACGTTTAGCAGCTTGGCTCCGTGTATCTGTCGACGATCTATACAGAGGAGCATGGAACTCCGAGTTTAGAGGAGAGACATGTATTCTGACAAACGGGAACTACAGAGCCGAGTTATCGGTCAAAACAGGAGAGACGAAGGTGTTCCACCTCGGGTCCCTGTTTCATGAAACTGTTCTCCATGACCCGGCTATACCCCTCAGCAAGTACATTGAACTTCTGAACACCATAATCAAAAATCATCAAGCCAATGAAAGTAGAAATTAAGTTCGAGGCAAACCTCGAAGAGACTCAGGATCTCGAAATGGTCCGCAAAATCTGTCAGGTCATAGGCGCAAATCCTGTGACAGTTAAGACGACTGACGTCAAGAAACCAGTCCCTGCACAGGACGTGAAGAAGCCAGCTCCGGCTCCGGCCCCCGAGAAGACGGAGGAGTCCGAACCCATGCCGATGGATGCGAACTCCTCTTTGGGTTCCGACCCCGCTGTCTCCATTCAGGACATCCGGACTCTCCTGGCAAGTAAGGTGGACAATCACCGCGAAGCTATCCGGGCAAAGCTCACTGAACTGGGAGCGAGAAATGTGACGGGACTGGATGCCCGAAACTATGACGCGTTCTACGAATTCCTCAAAAACCTTGCGTAATGGGAACCCCGAACCATTCATCTCGTAAGCACGCCATGCTTTCGGCATCAAAGGCAGACCGGTGGATCAACTGCACCCCCAGTGCCAGACTGGAGGAAAAAGTTGAGGAAACCGGTAAGCCTTCCAAGTATGCCGAAGAGGGCACTCTGGCTCACGAGATGGCAGAATGTTACCTCCGAGCGAGGTTCCGCATAACGCCTGTTGACGTTACGTCTGCTGAACTCAGGAAGCTGAAGAAGAGTGACCTCTACACTGAGGCCATGGATGAGCCCGTAATGGCTTATTGCCAGTACGTAACGGACCAATATACGGAAGCTCTGCGGAAAACCAAAGACGCTCTCGTTCTTCTGGAGGAGAGACTGGACTTCTCGGCTTGGGTCGAACAAGGGTTCGGCACTGGAGACGCTTGCATTATCGCTGACGGGGTCATGGAGATCATAGACCTCAAGTTTGGCACTGGCGTGCCGGTTTTCGCTGAGAACAATGCTCAGTTGATGCTGTATGCTCTCGGGGCCTTGTCCAAATTTGAAATGGTCTACGACATCAACATGGTGAAGTTGACTATAGTCCAGCCCCGCCAGGAGCGAATCTCGTCATGGGAGATTACCCCCGAAGACCTCTACAAATGGGGTGAGGAGGTAGTGAAACCCAAAGCAGCTCTTGCTTACTCCGGGGAGGGGGAACTCCAAGTCGGGCACTGGTGCAGGTGGTGTAAAGTCAAAGCTTTGTGTCGCAAGATGGCAGACCACAATCTGGACTTGGCCAAACACGAGTTCAAAGAGCCCGAACTCCTAACCACTGAGGAGCTCGCTCAGATTTTCGAGCAAGCCCCCATGCTCCAAGAATGGGTAAATGCTGTATCTGAGCACCTGCTCTCCAAAGCCATCTCGGGCGAGAAGATCCCCGGGTATAAGGTAGTCGAAGGAAGGTCAATACGGAAATGGACTGATGAGAGTGCAGTTCAGGAAGTTCTTACCGCATGCGACTACACCCCGGATCAGTTCCAAGTTGTCAAACTGGCCGGGATCCCGGCTATCGAGAAGCTCCTCAAAAAGGACTTCGGCTTACTGGTTGGAGACTTTGTCATCAAGGCTCCAGGCAAACCCACTCTGGTCCCCGAGTCTGACAAGCGTCCGGCAATGGGGATTGAACAAGCAAAACTCGATTTTTCTAATAACTAAACTTCACAACTATGAGTGCAACAACCAAAGTAGTAACCGGCAAAGTTCGGTTCAGTTACGCCAACGTATGGGAACCCCGGGCAATGGAGGGTTCCGACCGAGCAAAATACTCGGTGTCCATTCTCATCCCGAAGACTGACTCGGCAACTCTGGCTCGGGTCAAGGAGGCCATCGGCACGGCTCTCAAAGAAGGCATCGCCAAATTGGGTGGCAAGATTCCCCCCATGTGGAAGAACCCCCTCCGTGACGGGGACACCGAAAGACCGGACAACCCGGAGTATGCTGGGCACATGTTCGTCAATGCCAACTCGGACAACCGTCCTGGCATCGTGGACGTCAACCTCAACCCCATCATCGAAAAAGAGGATTTCTACTCCGGATGCTATGGCCGGGCGTCGATCAACTTCTACGTTTTCAACACGAATGGCAACAAAGGCGTTGCTTGCGGGCTGAACAACCTCCAGAAGTTGGCTGACGGAGAACGTCTCTCCGGGGGATCTTCGGCAGAAGAGGACTTCGGCCAGAACCTGTGGGACGACGACCTTATGTAGGTTGGTATGCTGGGTCTTATTCGGGATTAGGGGTTCGAATCCCCGCCCAGCAACAAATTTAACAATAATTAACATGCCGAGACGCTTATATTTCGATACGGAAACATATAGCCCGGAGGACATTAAGTCCACGGGCGCCTATAAATACATAGAATCGGGGGGCTTTCAGCTCCTTATAGTGTCTTTCGCCTTTGACACCTCCCCCGTTCAGGTGATTGATCTGGCCAAAGGAGAGGAGCTCCCCGACTATTTCATCTCCGCTTTAACTGATCCGGGGATTGAGAAATGGGCTCATAACGCTGTATTTGAGAGACTCGTATTTAAGCGTATAGGACTACCTATCCCGATCGATCAATTGTATTGCTCAATGACCAAAGCAGCCTATTGCGGACTGCCTTTGGCTCTGGATGAACTCTCCAAGGCGTTGGTCCTCGGGGAGCACGGGAAGAAGTCGACCGGTAAAGCTTTAATCCGGTTTTTCTGTTCCCCGTGCAAGCCAACTAAGTCCAACGGTATGAGAACCCGGAACATGCCGGACGACGACCCGGACAAGTGGAACGAGTTCAAGACGTATGCCGAATATGACGTGATTGCCGAACGCGACATCGTGGAACAGCTGGACCAATTCCCATTCCCGGAGTTCGAACGTCGGAACTACCTCGTAGACCAAAGCATCAATGACCGGGGAATTCTGATAGATCTCGATATGGCCGGGAACGCCATCTCTTTCGATGAGGTATACACGGAGGAGATGACCGACCGGATGAAGAAACTGACGGGCTTGGATAACCCGAACAGCTTGGCCCAGTTGAAGACGTGGCTCAGCACTAATTTCGGACTCAACTTCCCTGCACTGGGAAAGCCCGAAATCCTCGAATATCTGAAAAACAATCCGGAGGCTCCCGATCTGGTCAAGGAGGTTCTCGCTGGTCGGCTTGCACTGTCCAAGACCTCAACTAAGAAGTACATTGCTATGCTCAATTGTGCTGCCAAAGACCAGAGAGCTCACGGGTTATTCCAGTTTTACGGGGCCAACAGAACAGGACGTTGGTCGAGCCGTATGATCCAGCTCCAGAATCTCCCCCAAAACCACATGAAGGACTTGAGTCTTGCTCGGAGCATGGTGGAGAAGGGAGACTACGACCTCATCGAAATGTGTTACGACAGCATTCCGAATGTCCTTTCGGAGCTCATTCGAACAGCATTCATAGCACCAGAGGGAAAAATGTTTGCAGTAGCCGACTTTAGTGCTATTGAGGCCCGAGTCCTGTCCTGGTTAGCTCAGGAGAAGTGGCGACTCGACGTCTTCAACACTCATGGCAAGATCTATGAGGCATCAGCATCACTCATGTTCGGGGTTCCCATTGAGCAGGTTACGAAAGGATCGGACCTCAGACAGCGTGGTAAGACGGCAGAATTAGCACTCGGATATGAGGGATCGGTCAACGCAATGGAGAAGATGGACAAAGAGAAGAAGCTGTCCAAAAAGGAAATGTATTCCATCGTAGCTCTTTGGCGTCGAGCCAATCCTAAAATTGTTGAGTTTTGGGCGGAGGTGAACGAGAAGGCCATCGAGTGCGTCCAGACCAGGAAAACCAAGAAAGTAAGTTGTCTCGTCTTTGAACATGACGGGACCAATTTGACGATAGCTCTCCCGGCTGGGAGAAAATTATACTACAGAAATCCCCGTGTGAGACCCAACAGGTTCGGGCAGATTGGCATTGTCTACGACGGCATGGTCCAGTCAGTAGGATGGACCGAGGTAGAGACATACGGGGGCAAATTGGTGGAGAACATAGTCCAGGCAATCTCCCGGGATCTTCTCGCCGAAGCAATGTACAGACTAAGCATTATGAAAGACTTCGAAATAGTAATGCACGTCCATGATGAAGCCATTGCAGAGGTAGACGAAGACCGAGCCGGGGATTGTCTGGAAACTATGTGTAGAGTTATGGGAGAGGATCTTCCTTGGCTGAACTGCTTGCCAATGGGATTACCTCTCAAAGCAGATGGGTACGTTACTAAATTTTATAAGAAAGACTAATGACATACGACGGGGAACTTGATATTGCAATCGGACTGAGCGCAAGATCAAAAGTATGGAGCAACAAGAAACTGAAATGGTCTGAATTGGTCAGTCGACTCGGGGAGGAGAACAAGACCACTGAAACATTTAAGGAGTTTGTTTCTGCAAGCAAGGAGGACCAGCTCAAAATAAAAGACGTAGGCGGATACGTTGGAGGCTACCTGAGAGGGGGTAAAAGAAGCCCGGCCAATGTGGTCCACAGACAGTTGATGACACTCGACTTGGACTTTGCCCACAAAGACCTCTGGGATGACTTTACTCTCCAGTTTGACAATGCAGCTGTTCTGCATGGGACTCACAAACACTCAGATGCGTCTCCCCGGTACCGACTAATAATGCCACTGAGCAGAGAAGTCACGGCTGATGAGTATGTGGCCATAAGCCGAAAAATTGCCGGGATAATCGGCATAGACCTTTTCGACAATTCAACTTTCGAGACCAACCGACTCATGTTCTGGCCTTCTACGCCGAAGGACATGGACTACTACTTTAAGGTTCAGGACGGTCCATGGATTGATGCTGACGAGATCCTCAACTCCTATGCCGATTGGAAGGACTCATCACTTTGGCCCACAGCTTCGTCCCGTTTCGAAGCTGTCGATAGAGCCGTTAAGAAGCAGGAGGACCCAACCATAAAGAGGGGGCTCATAGGAGCGTTCTGTAGGACGTACTCCATACCCGAAGCAATAGAGACTTTTCTCTCTGACACCTATGTCCCATCAGCATTGGAGGGCCGATACACTTACACAAAAGGCAGCGCCTCGGCTGGTCTGATCGTGTATGAGGACAAGTTCGCTTATTCCCATCATGGAACTGACCCGTGTGGGGGTAAACTTTGCAATGCGTTTGACTTGGTCCGCATACACAAATTCGGCCACCTTGACGACAAGGTCAAGGATCCCTCGTCGAAGTTGCCAAGTGTGTCAGCAATGGAGGAGTTCGTACGCAATGACCCAGACACTAAGACAACCATTGCCAACGACCACATCAACAGTGCCAAGTACGAGTTTGCCGATCCAGAGCATGATCGGACTCAGGAAGAAGTCGTCGAAAAGGAGGTTGACCCGGAGGCTGAGAGCGTCGAGTGGATGAAGGAGCTGGAGGTTGATACTCGGGGAGCGTACCTCTCGTCGGATGCCAACCTCAACCTCATATTTGCAAACGATCCCCGGTTCAAAAGACTGTTCAGACAAAACGACTTTGACGGGAAGAGGTACGTTTTCGGGAATCTCCCATGGCGTCGGGTTGTTAAGCCGGAGCCGGTCAAGAACGTAGACTACTCCGGGGTCAGGAACTATTTGGGTTGCGTATATGGAATAACGTCCTCGCTAAAGATCGACGATGCCATGGCTCTGGAATTTGAACGCAACCACTTTCACCCGATTCTGGACTACCTCAATGACCTCAAATGGGACGGGATCCAACGGGTAGACAAACTCCTGATTGACTACATGGGGGCTGACGACAATATCTACTCTCGCGAAGCCATCCGCAAGATGCTGGTTGGAGCAGTTGCCCGAGTTATGAACCCCGGGGTCAAATTCGACCTTGTGCTTATGCTCGTAGGACCTCAAGGATCCGGCAAAAGTACGTTCATCAAAAAATTGGGAAAATCCTGGTTTAGCGATACATTCCTGACAGTCCAAGGAAAGGAGGCTCTCGAGCAGATCCAGGGGGCATGGCTTATTGAAATAGCTGAGCTCTCCGGTCTCCGCAAAGCGGAGGTTGAGTCAGTGAAGCATTTCATATCTAAGTCCGAAGACTCATTCCGACCAGCGTATGCCAGAACTTCTGAGATATATCCCCGGCAATGCGTCTTTTTCGGCACCACCAACGACAGCGAATTCCTGAGAGATCCCACTGGCAACAGACGCTTCATGCCAGTGGACGTGGTCCCCAACAATGCCAAAAAAGACGTGTTCATGGAACTGGACGACGAGATAGACCAGATATGGGCTGAGGCAGTTGTCCTGTACAAATCCAAGGAAAAACTCTATTTGAGCCATGAAGCAGAAAAAATAGCCAAAAATGAGCAAAGCTCGCACAGCGAGTCGGATGAACGGAAAGGCATCATTGAGGCGTACTTGGAACGTCAACTCCCGGACAACTGGGACTCAATGGACCTATACCAGAGAAGAGACTTCCTGGTCGATGAGTTAAACCCCAAAGGGACCACCCCCCGAGACTACGTGTGTGTTGCTGAGATATGGTGTGAATGTCTTGGGAGGAACAGAGAGGACATGGACCGGTATAAGACTCGAGAAATCAATGACTTGTTGAAGAGTATGCCCGAATGGGAGCCATGCAAGTCTACTAAAAATTTCCCCATTTATGGAAAGCAAAAATACTACGTGCGAAAACTCGATTGAGAAACGACTCGTCACTGAGGTGGAGGGAGTTGGTGGCTGGTGTTTGAAACTCCCCGCAATTCACAATGCTGGCCTCCCTGACCGGCTCTGTCTGTTCCCCGGTGGCGAAGTCGTTTTCGTTGAGCTGAAAGCATTCGGTAAAAAGCCCCGAAAAATACAGACATTAATGCACCAGAAACTGAAAGCAATGGGCTTTAGGGTCGAGGTGATAGACACGACCATGGGTTGTAAAATGTTAGCATTGGAATATGACCGAAAATGATCTCCATCAATACCAGCTACAAGCTGTTGACCACATAATAAGCCACACGCACTGTGCTCTGTTCCTGGACATGGGATTGGGTAAAACAGTGTCTACTTTGACAGCCATCAACGAGCTCATGTTTAAAGAGGTCGAGGTCCGACGGGTATTAGTCATAGCTCCCAAAAGAGTAGCCGAATCAGTCTGGACACAGGAGGTCGAGAAATGGGACCACTTGAAGCACATTAAAGTGTCTCGCATCATCGGAACAGAACGTCAACGTCGTGAG
>ULTC01034574.1_pt1 | contig 28212 bp, 29 predicted proteins | sample 1957091 | NCBI WGS metagenome assembly ULTC01 (sample SAMEA4835720, study PRJEB28245) | human gut metagenome | biome: gut microbiome; material: fecal sample | place: Denmark | collected 2008 | reverse complement strand
TAATTGGATGTGCGATATCTCTATATCCTCCAGTAGATGTTTTTCTACTTGGCATTGCTATAAATAAACCATTATCTCCTTCAATAATACGAATATCATGAACTGCAAAACATTCATCAAGTAATACTGATGCTATTCCTTTCATTCTTGATCCTTCTTTTTCAATTTTACGTACGTTTACTGATGTTATCTTCATCTACATATCCTCCTTTAGAAAGCATATCTTGCTTCTAATTTTATTTTATATTAATAATCTTTAAAAATCAACTATTTTTGACACATTTTACCATTAAGTATTTAAAAAAACTAGAAATTCTAGTTTTCAAAAAGTTTATTTTTATTATAGATAAATACTCCTCCAAGTAATAAAGATGTAATACTAATTATAATATAATTACTAATATTATCACTCGTTTCTGGATTTTTTATTTCCTCTTTAATAAAGAAATTAGTTATAGCATATCTATCATCATCAAAAGTAACCTTTAAAGTATATGTTCCTTTAGATAATGTTTTTAAATAATCTTCTTTTAAAGTAATAATTGTACTTCCTTCTTTTGCTGTATAATTATTTTCATCTAGTAATTCATCATTAATATATACTTTACCATTTGTTTTAAATAAATCAAATGAAGCTTCTATTTTAATAATTAAATCTTTTATTTTATTTATTCTTAAAGTTTGATTAACACCTTCAAGTACTTTATATTCATTATCATATCTAAATACAAAATCATAATTACATCTTGTATAATAATCATATCTTGTTTCATTTATAACGCCATCTTCTATACCATCATATTGTAATTTTGAACCAGTATATTTCATATGAAATCCTTTAAAAGTTTCTTCTTTTAAATTAGAAGTATTTAATATTTCAAAAGTAGCTTTATTTTCATCATTACTTCCTATTACTTTTATAATTGCTTCTTTTTCATCTTCTGTTAATAATAAGCCATCATTAACTTTTTTATAATATAATGTTTGTCCAAATTCAACAAATGTTTTCAATCCATTTGTCAATTCATTTTCATTTGAAAAATCAACAACATATTGTTTATTTTTAGTAAAGTCAATTACACCAGTTGATTTAATATCAATATAAATACTTTTAACTTCTGTATTAACAGTAACACTTGCCCTTATTAATTCAATATTTAAAACACCACTAAATTTACTTGAATCTAAATTGAAACTTTCATCTGTTGTAGATGGATAATAGTACTTTTCATTTATTTTTAACCTTACTGGTAATGTACCAGTAACTGAAGAAGTATTTTCTTTTTTTATTATAAATTTATACTCTCCCTCATTTAGATCAATTACCATATTATTTGAAATATCAGTAACTAATTCATCATTTTTAAATAACTGTATTTTACCAATTCCAGAATATTCTACATAACCATCATGAATTATGCCACTATTAAAATTTAATGTTACTTCATTTTTTTCTTCTGCATTAACATTTGGAACAAGTAGCAATAAACCAAATATAAATGTCAATAATATTTTTTTTAAGTTTTTCATAGTTTTTTCCTTTCTTACTCTTCAAATACTTTTGGTATTTCTTCTTGACTATTAAACCCACTTATAAGTTCACTGTAATTATAATCACGTACTCTATTTATCATTACATCATTTATAGGTATCAAAGTATAATCTTTTAAGATTACATACTTATATGTAAAAGTTAATACATCATCATAATATTTAGTTAATAATTTTATTTTCATCGTAGTTGTAACATTTTTATTTAATTCTTTATCAAAATAACTAACTATTTCATAAAAACCTTTATCTGTTTTTAATATTCTTTCATTATATATTCTAATAACTTTTTCTCCCTCATAATTTCCACTCACTTTATAAATATCAGGGTATTTTTCATTGGTATAATTTAATCTATACAATATGTTATCTTTTACATAAACATAATTAGACATAAAATCATAATCTACTTTTTTACCAAGAAATTCTTTAGAATATTCCCATTTTAAATAATTACTAAGATTATAATTAGCATTAAGATACATGTCAAAACTATCCCTTACTTTATTATCGGTATTTGAATCAGCAAGTGTATATAAAGTATCATTATAATCAATAAATTTTATATCAGCACCATAACCAGGCCTTATATTCATTACCTTTATATTATTTGGTACATCATATACTTTTTTATATTCAAAAACACCTTCATCTAATTTATCAGGATTAAATATATAAATACTATTATTATTTATAAAAGCATAGTTTCTAAAACAAGTATCTTCATTTAAAACTAAATTACTTGTTATTTTTTTATAATCTGTTACTTTCTTTTTAGCATTTTTACTTGCTTCTTCTACTAATTTATCATTTGCCATATTATTCTTAGGAATAAATATAGCAAATAATGTTAATAAAACTAATATTATTCCAATTAAAATTATTTTATTATTTTTCATAACAAAACCTCCGATTACATATATTATATTTAAAAAAATTAAATATTACAATAAAATTACCATATTATTCATTGATTTTGTTGGTAATTTTATCCTTTATAGCTATATTTATTGTATAATATAAAATGAAGGTGATTTTATGGATTTTAAAACAGCATTAAATAATTATATAAAAAAATTAAATTGTACTTCAAAAGAATTAGCAATAAAAGCTAATTTATCCGAAACAGTAATAAGTAGATATAGAAATGGATTAAGAACTCCCGGAGTTAATAAAGATGAAATTAAAAATCTTGCTAACGCTATTAGTGTTATATCTTATGAAAAAAAGATTAATTTAAATTATGATGAAGTTTTAAATTGTTTAATAGATTCTGTTAATAAAAATGATGAGTTTAATTATGATAATTTTTGTAAAAATTTTAATAGACTTTTAAACGATTTAAAAATCAATATTAAAGACATGGCTAAATATATAAATTTTGATGCATCATATATTTCAAGAATAAGATATAATAAAGCTAAACCCTCTACTCCTAGTGAATTTTGTAATAAAGTTTGCTCTTATGTTATAAACAGGTTTAATGATAATGATATCCTTATTAAATTTTTAAATTGTGATAAAAATATAAATGATAAAGCTTTATTTGATAATCTATATAATTTTTTAATTAATAATGAAAACACAATTACAGAAAGTAAATATATTAATGATTTTTTAATAAGCTTAGATGATTTTAATTTAAATGATTTTATAAAAGCAATTAAATTTGATGAACTTAAAGTACCAAATATTCCCTTTTATAAAGCTAAAACTAAATCTTATTATGGAATTGAAAAAATGAAACGTGGTGAATTAGATTTTTTTAAAGCAACTGTTTTATCTAAAGACACTGAAGATATATTTATGTGTAGTGATATGCCAATGGAAGATATGGCAGAAGATATTTCTTTTGGAAAAAAATGGATGTTTGGAATAGCTATGTGTCTTAAAAAAGGTCTACATTTAAATATAATACATAATTTAGATAGACCTTTTAACGAAATGATGTTAGGTCTTGAAAGTTGGATACCTATTTATATGACAGGAAGTGTATCTCCATATTATTTAAAAAATTATAGTAATAACGTTTATAATCATTTAAATTATACATCTGGAAGTGTTATTTTAACTGGTGAATGTATAAATTCTTATCATAATAAAGGAAAATATTATTTAACTTCTAATAGTAAAGAGATAAATTATTATAAAGAAAAAACTAAACTTTTGTTAAAAAAAGCTAGTCCTCTTATGGAAATATATACAAATGATAATAAAGATGCATTTGATGAATTTTTAAAAAAGTAAAAAAATAATAAAAAAGATATGAAACGACTTTTAGCAAATTTACCTATTTTTACTATTGATGATGAGATATTAACAAAAATGTTAAAAAGAAATAAGTTAACAAATGATGAAATTAAACTAATATTAAATTATAAAAAAAATATGGAAAATACTACTTATAATATTTTAAAAAATAATACAATTGAAGACACTATATATAATAATGATTTTAATAATGATAAACCTTATTTATCACTTGAAAATATGTTTTTCAATAAAAATATATATTACACAAAAGATGAATATTTAAAGCATTTAAATTCTACTAAAAAATATTGTAAATCAAATAATAATTATAAATTAAATATCATAGATAACAAAGTTTTTAATAATATTTCAATTACTATTACAAATAATTATGTAATAATTTATAAAAATAATAATCCTCAGATTAAGTTTGTAATTAAACATAGTAAACTTGTCGATGCAATTAGTAAATTTAACCCATTAGTAATAGAAAAAAATTAGCGTTTGCTAATTTTTATATTCTTTCAATTTCATTATCTTTAAAACTTACATCTAAAAATCTTCTTGATGCTAAATAATCGCATAAATGAACGAACTTTTCATCATCTTCTTTAGGTATGGGTAAAACAATATTGCTTTTTTTATCAATATTCCATGGACCCATATGAGAACTTATAAGTCTAGCAACAGTTAAAGCATCATTTTTATTAATTATTAGATTTTTTTCATTTGCTATTATAAAGTTCGCCATATCAATAGGGTGAGAAAATTTTGTGTATTCACTTTTTTCTAATCCTTTTTTAAGTCCATCATGAAGCATAATAGCCATCCTTATCAAATCTTTTGTATGTTCATCAAAATCATACAGTGCTTTATCATTAAATAATTCTTCACAAATTTGAAGAGCAACTTTTACATGTCTTACAAGACCTCCTTCATTTAATGAAAACAAAGGATGATATTTTCCTGTTGTTGAAGCAGGCATTTCATAAAAATAATCAGGTAATTTATTTAATAAATAAATTGTATCCTTTCTTATATTATCATCTTTTATTCTTTCTAATTCTTTTTTAAATACTTCGCTTTTATTTTTCATATTACTCCTTATTATCTATAATTTAATTACACATTCTAGAACATCCGATATCACCATAACTTGTTTTTTTACAAGAAATACAACAATTTTTACCATCACTTCTTGTATAACATTTTGTACTGTAACCATCATTACTTGAAGATGAAGTATCATTATCTCCACCACTTATACATGCAATTATAAATACTGCAATTGCTACAAGGACAAGAACAGCTTTAAAAACTTCTTTGTTTTTATTTAATTTTAAATTTATATTATTAATTGCCATATCTATTAAATCATTTAATTTTTCTAATGAAACATTCCAATTTGATAATATTTGTTTTTTTAAAGGATTATAAGAATTTATGCTTTCTTTTAAATCATTATATTCATTAAGCATATCTTTTAATTCTTCTTTTTCTTTATTTGTTGTATTAACAAGCTTTTTATTTAATTCAAGTATTCTATTATAATCTTTATCAATTCTATTATATAGCCTTTTATATCTATAAATCGTATCTTTTGTTTCTTTGACATTTTTTTGTTCTTCTAAAAATTTTATTTCATTTTCAGGAAGTTTATATTCAATAGTAAAATTTTGTGAATGATTTTTAAGATATCTACAATTTACAAGATATAAATTATCTTTTTCATCTTTTTTAAAATTAGTAAACATTCCATAAATGTATTTATCTTTTTCATATAAGAATATTGGTTCATATTCAACTTTATATTTTTGACCGTTAATTTCATCTGTTAAAACGAAACTATATTTTTTAATATTTTCGTTATTTAAATCCACAATATTTCTTTCTTCTTTATTTTCCATAATATACTAACTTCCTTTAAACTTATTTTACAATAAAATAGAAAAAAATTCTACTTTTTTGTAGAATATTAATCTTAATTACTTGTTTAAATACATTATAATTCTATTTTTACGTTTTCTTTTTTAGATTCTTCTATTTCAAAAAAATCTTTTTTAGTCATTTTTTTATTTTTTCAAATGGTTTATTATTTAACTTCATTTCATGTTTCATATTTTTTACATCCTTTCATTATTTTATATATATTTCAATTAAAGATAATATTTTTACTTAAATATTATCTTTAAAAATACTTTTTTACCTTTTTGTAAGATTAATGAATTATCTTTTAAGTCTTTATCAGTAATTATTTGTTCTACTGAACTAATTTTTTTCTGATTAAGTGATATACCATTTTGTTCTATTAGCCTTCTTGATTCTGATTTAGATGTTACTAATCCAGATTCAACAAGTAAATTTATAATGTTAATATTTAATAAGGTTTTAGATAATTCTATACTTGGCATATTTTCGGATATCCCTTTGTTACTAAATAATTCTTCTGCTGTTTTTTGGGCCTTTAAAGCCTCTTCTTCGCCATGAACTAATTTAGTTACTTCAAATGCCAATAATTTTTTAGCTTTTCTAATATCTTTTTTACATAATTCTTTAATTTCAGATATTTCCATTCTTGTAAAAAATGATAAGCTTCTTTCTACATCCTCATCAAATGAATTAATCCATGCTTGAAAAAAGTCAAATGGTGTAGTTTTATCTCTTGATACCCATAAAGTACCAGTCGCCGTTTTTCCCATTTTTTCGCCATCTGCTTTAATTAATAAAGGGCATGTCCATCCAAATAATGGATTTGTTTTTTTGCCTTCATTAAATCCTATTTTACGAGATAAATCTACTCCTGCTAAAATATTAGCCCATTGATCTGAACCACCAATTTGAAGTCTGCATCCAAATTCTTTATTTAAATGAACGAAATCAAATGCTTGCATTAACATGTATCCCATCTCTAGGAATGTTAATCCACCGTTTTCTAATCTTTTTTTATAGCAATCAGCCGCAAGCATATTATTAACATTGAAATGAACTCCAATATCTCTCATAAAATCTACATATGTCTTATCGCAAATCCAATCTGCATTATCTACTATAATTGCTGGATTATCTCCATCAGTTCTTACAAATCTTTTTACTAATTCTTTTACTTCTTTTTTATTATGAATAACTTCTTCTTTTGACAGCATTTTTCTCATATCACTTTTTCCTGTTGGATCTCCAATTAAAGCAGTAGCACCACCTATTAATATTATTCCGTGATGTCCAAAATCTTGTAACCATCTAAACATTGTTAATGAGAAAAAGTGTCCTATATGTAAACTGTCTGCTGTAGGATCAATTCCTAAGTAGAAAGTCATAGGTTTCCCATTAACCAAATCAATAATTTCTCGTTCATGTGTAAGATTTTTAACATAACCTCTTTCTTTCAAAATATCAAATAATTTCTTTTCCATTTTTATTTCCTCCTAAATAATTTGTATAGTTAATTAAATTACAATTATCAAAGTAATAATAATCACTATCCATACAAATCACCTCCTTAAAAATAAAAAAGAGCAAAACATCCATAAAGGACGAATTGCTCGTGGTACCACCTTTGTTTGTAATAATAGTTTATTACCTCTTATTGATAACGGATACTATCCGACTTAAAATCTTCACTTATAATTCATTACTTTAATTTTATTTGTTTCCACCAAACACAAACTCTCTATAAATTATATTAAAATAATTACTTTGAATGAATCGTTTTTTAATTAACTAAGGTCATTATACTATATTTTATTTACTTTTGTAAATATATGATATTATTTTTTTATTTTGTAAATTGTTATATTTTTTCAAAATAACATACATTTTCTAGTAATTGTGAATTTTCAAAAATTCTTGTTTTAATAAATCTTCCACCTATATGCTTATAAAAATTATTTGACGGATTACCTTCCAAACAACCAATAACCATTTTATCAAAATTCATTATCTTTAATTCCTGCTTCAATTAATTTTCTACCAAAAACATATTCTTTATATTTATTAATAGTATATAAAGCATATATCTCACCACAGTTATCATATTCAGTAACATTAGCTTTCCCAACCTTTATAAATCCTACAACTTCATTATTAATTTCTAAAACACATTGATGATTTTCTTTTTTATTATTTTATTTTTGAATTATTAATACATAAGAACGGTTCATATATAGTTTTATAATTGTTTATTGTTTCTTCAACATCAAACCAATATACATTTGTTAATACACCATCAGATGGGTCAACTTCTGTTCTTTCAAGCTTTCCACCTAGTGCTTTTAATGTTCTATCAGAACCAAGATTATTAACATCACAGTCTAACATTACTTTTTCTAATCCCAATTTTCTTGCTTCAAGTATACCTAAATATAAATTTATTTTATTATAACCTTTTCTTCTTTCTGTAGGTCTTATTCCATAACCTATATGTCCTCCAAATTGTAACATTTTTTCATTTAAATTCCATCTAATATTAATAGTTCCTACAATTTTGTTATCACTTTCTCTTATTAGTAAAAAAGTTCTTGAGGGACATCTTTCAAACTTTTTTGAGTATTCTTCATTTTCCATATTCAAACATCTTTCTAAAACTTCTTCAAAAGTATAACCATCATATATTTTGTCTAATGAACCAGAGCCATTTATATTAGAACCATATTCTACAAACTCATCAAGATATTCTATAATCTCATTTTTTCTTTCTAATGATGGACTTTCAAAATAAAATTTTTCCATGTAAACCATTCCTTCCAATATTTTTATGATACAATTATTATTTTTTATTAATAAGCTTTATGTTTCATTTTTTTCTATTTCATATTATTAAATTATTTGCCACAACACTGTTTATATTTCTTACCTGAGCCACAAGAACTTTATACTCCCATATTATCCGTATTATTTGTATTTATAATATTACTTGTATTTCAGGCTTTTCCAGACTCTGTACTATTTATATTATAAATATTTCACTATTGTTGACAAATTGTGGACACCATCCACATCCGTTCATCTAATATGATTATATTAATTTTTGCCTTTTTATCCAATGTGCAATTTATTTATTTTCAATTTGCTTTGTTTTACTTAATAGTCTATCAAAATCTGACACATAATTCTTGTCCTGTATAACTTTATATTTTTCATATTCATTTTCTGCTTTTTCGACTGCTTGTTTATGTGAAATTTTTCCTTTTCCTTCTAAAACTTCATAATGGAAAACTTTTAGGGCATTTTCTACTTCATTTTTCCAATCTTCCATATACATTGTTATACTTCTTTCTGCATTATTTTCGGCGATATCCAAAAATAAGTTTACTAAATTATTTAGATTTTTAATTTCTTTTTCTTTTAAATAGTTCTTTGCAATAATTACATCAGATTTTAAAATCTTCCCATCAGGTGAATTTTCCCAGGTAGTAAGTCCCATATTTTCTTTTTTAGAATCCACTCTATTATAAACTATTTCAGCAGCAGTGTTTCCAGTAATTGCATAATGAAATTTATTTTGAATGGTTTTATAAAAAGTTATTGCAATATCACTATTTTTATCATAATCTATAGAACATTCAGCAAATATATCAGTAATTTTTTGATAAAACATTCTCTCGCTTGTACGAATTAATTTAATTCTTTCAAGTAATCTTTTAAAATACTCTTGATCAGATTTTTTTGCTTTTAAAAATCTTTCATCATTTAATGCAAAGCCTTGAACCATATAATCTTTGATTATTTTGTTTGCCCAAATTCTAAATTTAATTGCTTTTTTAGAGTTAACTCTAAAACCTATTGAAATTATCATATCAAGATTATAATATTTTGTATTATAAACTTGTTTGCCGTCATTACCCATATGTGCAATTTTTGCACACGTGCTATTTTCGTCCAACTCTTCATCTTTATAAATATTGTTAATATGTCTTACAATCCCACTTCTATCAATATTAAAAAGTGTTGATAATGCATCGGCATTTAACCAAACATCTTCATTTTCTAATAATACTTCTACTTTTGTATTGTCTTCTTCATCATTATAAAACAAAATATTTTTCTCATTTCCTATTAATTTATTATCCATGTTTTATCCTCCTTATCCTAATATTTTTTAGCTAATTTATATTAGATATTATACTATTTTTCACATTATTAAGCAATCAATTTGCTCGAATTTAACCAAATTAAAACTTATTTATTTTATCTTCAAATTTTAGTAATTTTTCTTATATTTATCATTATTTTATTATTTTATAAACAGAAAGAATACTAACAAAAACTGTTAGCATTCATACCACTAATTATCATTTTTTCCAATTATCCCCCAAGTTTTGCAGTTGGTCATAAATTAAACATTAATTTAGTCATTATTCTACTAGAGTTTTAATTTATCAATATTTTTGTTTTTTGTGTTGCCCTTTTTCATACTATCTTTAGTTTGCAGCAAAAGCTAAAGATTATATCATGAATATGTCATACATTTTTATAAATATATTAAAATACATAAATCAAAATTACTCCAACCTTTATTTGGACTATTTTTTTATAAAAAAAGAAAAGTTCACAATTCCTTATTTTATAAGGTTTAGTAAACTTATTTCCCACAACATTGTTTATATTTCTTGCCACTTCCACATGGATTTTAGTTTTTGAGCTTTTGACGGCACTTTCTGGCTTTTGAGGGCGTTTGGCAGCCCTTTTTTTCCCTTTTTAGCTTCCGAGAGCACTCGGGAAACCTAGCAGAAGGTATCTAAAAAGGTATCTAAGATTCAAAAAAATAACTTTTTCGAATATTTTTTGTATTGTAAAAAAAAGACTTTCTTTTTTAGAAAATCTTTGCGTATCTTATCTTCCACCTTTGGCTTTAGCAGTTTCCTCTTCTTTAATTTTATCCCATTCTGGATCATTAATTTTACTCTCATAGGAATTAATATTATCATCTCTTCTTACGTATAATCCTGGATAATTTTGTTCTTCCCAATCCATAAATTCTCTTTGAAGAGCATTTTCTTCCTTACGATCATAACTACCTTCACTCATCCTATCCATTAATTCTTCTGCTGTTATACCCAAACTTTTTGCCTTATGAGCTAGAAATAAAGTATATCTTTCTGTTTCACTTGGAATTCTTTCGTCGTTCATTATTTTCCCTCCTAATTATATTATAACACAACAAACATTATATTCAACCAGATATCTTACATATTTTTAAAAAATTTTTATTTTTGTATAGCTGATTATACCAAATAAATTTAATTTCTAAACATCTCTTAAAATATATGTCCTCACATTTATTTTTATCACAATATGTTTTTACTATTTTTTGTAATTTATAAAATAATTTATTTAAATCCATAATTATGTTTAATAATATCTCTACATTACAATAATAACAATCTATATTATTTAAATTAACTTCACGATCTTGCATACATCTTTTTTTATAATTCAATGTTATACTTGAATAAAAGTTTTTGTTAATATATGTAGTTGATAGAATTAAATGAGGGCTATGTTCTGCTTCATTTCTTAAACTTTTAATATTAAAAAGTTCATAGTTATATTTTCCTACTATTTCATCCAAATCTTGCTTAACAAAGTCAATATTGTTTTCTGTTAGCTCCACTATTCCACTTTTATTGTCAACATTAACAGTTTTACTATTATAATCGGAATACAATGGAATTAATCTAGATATTTTATCGAATGTTTCAAAATATAGTTTTTCTTTTTTATCATTATTTTCTTTTCCATCAAGAGATATTAATTTAATGAAAGTACTATTTAATTCTATTAAAATATCAAAATACGTTTTTATATAATAAATCCAAGTGTCTTTTTTCTTTGCCATATAATTCCTCCCATAATTTATATTATATCATTATATAAGTTTTTTTTATGTGAAAAAACTACTGAAAAAAGGTATCTAAAGCCAATTTTTGGCTTCTGAATACAAAAAAGTTGTATTCAAGAAAAAACTCGCAAACCGTTATATTTGCTGGGCTCACGAGCATTATTTACCACAACACTGCTTATATTTCTTACCACTTCCACATGGCGTCCATTTAAAACTACCGTGTAATTTTTTCCTTTTAAAGTGGGCTTTCTTACTCAAAATGTTTAATAATTTACTCTTAAATTGTAAGAAAGTTATGTCCATTTTTCTAACACAGCAGTTTAAACGTGTCTAAAAACGTATCTAGAATTATTGATTTATTTCAGATTATATTGGTAAAAATTCTCTAAATTCTTTAATTTCTTTATACACTTTTGACCATTTATTGTTCTGTTCTAAAAATTCAATTCCCTTCATTGTAACTGTATCAATTGATTTTTGAATATGAAAGTCCCCTGTAACAAAAAAAGTAACTTTCTTGGGATTTAAATAATTTTCATTTTTCATTAAGTTAATTATTTCAAAAAATTGGTCTTCTGTTATTTCATAATCTGATGCTGTTGGAATTGAATCTCCTTCTAATATTTCTTTTAAAATACTATATATAATTTTCTTTATTTTATTTGAATTCATATTTTCTCCTTTCAAAAATGATTATGCCCAACCAAAAAGTACCACTATTCTAAATTGTTTTTCTTGTTGCCATCAGGTTTGGAAACTGGGGTTTCTATTCCATTTATTTTCTTTACAACATAATCTTGATGATAAGAAGAATTAGGATTTTTTATCCTATTTACAAATGTTTTTCTATCCATTATTTCATGATTGCCAACATTTTGAAATAATATATTTCGTCCTGTATCGTTTTCCTTTATACATTTTACTCTAGTCATTAAGAATTCCTCCTTCCTGTAAAGCGGAATGCTAAATAACTATAAAACATTGTATACCGGATAAAAATGTGTTATACTGATATTGTAATATAGTCATTTATCATTCGTTGCTATATTATTTGCTTTGTGCTTTTGGTCGGGCACATTTCTATTGCTATCTTTCTAAGATAGCTTTTTTTATGCCAATAAATCTCATAGGATTTTATTAGCTAATTAAAATATATCATAACTTTTAATATCTGTCAAAAAGCACAAAAAAAGCATCTTTTAAAATGCTTTTTATTAATATTTAACTATTTTATTTTATTAAATTTAAATCGCCTTTAATAATTATTGGGCCAAATCCTTCAATTTCATCAAATAGCATACCATTTGGAATATCATTGTACAAATATATTTTTTTACCTAATCTAAATGCATCATACATTTCTAAGAATGTTGCTCCACCTATATAATTTTTAAATATTTCTCCTTCTTTTTCCTTATCTAAATTTAATACCAATACAGCATCCATCTTTGAAATTGTTTCTTCGCTTTGTTTATACATTTTAGCTTTAAATTTTTGGTGTTCTTCTTTTCCTAAATCCCACATCTTTTGTTCTATGGTCGGATCATCATAACAATTAGGCAAAAACACTTCATTATTTTTCTCTTCTAAAATCTTCTTTACTTCTTCTATTTTTGAATAAAATTTTTTACTACATATTATTAATATTTTCATATATTATCACTTCCCTTTTAATTATAACATATTTATTACTATTTAAGCTGAAATGAGTAAAAAAACGTATCTAAAACGTATCTAAAGTGCTTTTTTTGATAAAAATTACACATTTTGTTGAATTATAAAAACCCTCGCAAAGCCTTATTCTACAAGGGTTTTTAGCATTATTTGCCGCAACAAACTTTATATTTGCGTCCACTGCCACATGGCTTTTTGTATTGGGGCTTTTGGGAGCATTTTGGAGCACTTGGCTCGTTAATTCGGCACTTGGTTGCACTCGGGAGCACTCCGTAGCACTCGGTTCAACCACCAAAACGTATGTAAAAACGTATGTAAAAAAATAGTTGTTTTAAAATCTTACTATTGTAATCAAACAATCATATTCTAAATGTCAATTTTTAGTTTTTTACCTGTTTCTTTGTTAACTAAATAATAAATTGTAAATTCGTGTTTTGGCTTCGGGCAATAATACTCACTTTTTATATCATATATTTTCCTGCATTCTTCACAATCTATGTATGGGCCATATTCTTTAATTTGCCCCCATTCATTAGATTCGCTTTCTTTAATAATTTTTCCTTTTCCGCATTGACATTTAATAATTGTTGGTATATCTCTTTCATAACTCATCTTTATCATTCCTCACTTTCCAATTAAGTTTATCTTTTTTATCTAAATTATCCTTTGCTTTTAATAATTGTAAGTTTTTAAAATTGCAAAGTTTCAGTATATCTTCTTCAGTATTTGCTGTTGACAAAGGAATTATATGATCAACATGCACCTCTTCTTTTCCATCCCATTCTACACCGTAATTGTCCTTATATGTTTTAAGTAAATATTCATTAAATGTACTAAAATCACAACCAACAATATCCTCAGTTTTTCCTCTTTTTTGTATTCCCCTTCTTCTAAAACTTTGATTTATCAAATGACGTATTTGAGATTTAAAATGAAATATATCATCATTCCTTCTTCTATCAAAAACATATTTTGTATGATACTCTCTAAGCTGTTCTTTATGAGTTTTTGCATATTCTTTTTTTCTTTGTAAAATTACATCCCTATTATCTTTATAACTTTGATGTTGCTTTTCTAATATTACTTCTTTATTATCTATATAAAAGTCTTTAGTCCTACTCTTTTCACAATCCTTACACCAATTTCTATAATTATTTAAGTCTTTTCTATAATAGAATTCATCAAAAGGTTTTATTTGTTTACAAATACTACACCTTTTTAAATTTTGTTCTTTTAGAATATTATTTTCTTTTTCTATATTCCTCTTTTCAACATATTCTGGATATGACAATTTTTTGTTATAATATCTCTCCATGTTGCGCTCGTTCTCACAAACTTTACATATTAAATTGCCTTTTCTAAATTCAATAAATGGTTTTTCTATTTTGCAATTTTTGCATATTTTAAACTCAGGTATTATTTTTTCTTTTTTTGGTTTCTTATTCACTTTTCTTTTTTCTTTTTGCTTATCTAATAAACATCTCTTACAATCTAATCGATATCTTTTTATTTCACTTCTATAATAAAATTCAGATGTTGATTTTTCTATACCACAAGTTCTACAAATTTTAGTTTCCATACAAACCTCCTTTCTTTAAAGATTAAAATTGTTATTTTATTATATCACATATCTTTATTAATTTATCGTTTGTTGTAAATTATTACAATTTTTAGGTATAAATTAACGTATGTAAAACGTATGTAGAGAACATTTTTGAGACAAAATTACATAAAAGTTGTAATCATAGAAAAACCAGCAATCCCTTTATTTATGCGGGTTTGCAGGTTTATTTACCACAACATTGTTTATATTTCTTTCCACTTCCACAAGGACATGGATCATTTCTACCTATTTTTCCTTTTTTTACTTTAGTATGAACTTTAGCAGTTTCATCACTTCTGTTAGTACCAGTTGGTTTTACAACTTGTTTTCTTTCAACATTTTGTCTTATTTCGGCCCTTAAAAGATATAATGTTATATATTTATCAATATTTTCTAACATTTTTTCATACAAATCATAACCTTCCATCGTATAAGCACGAAGTGGATTATCTTGTGCATATTGTCTTAAAACAATACCCTCCATTAAATGTGACATCGTAGTTATTTGTTCCATCCAATATTTATCAATAACATTTAAACTTATTACTTTTTCAAATTCATTAGTTATTTCAATTGGTAAATCTTTTATTTTATTTTCGTATTCACTTACTACTTTATCACTTAATAATGAAATTATTTCATCAACATTTTTACCTTCAAGTTCTTTTTCTTTTACCTTATTTCTTAATAAATTATTATTAATATAATCTATAATATCTTTTTTATCTTCCTCTTTTAGATTATCTTTTTCATCAAGGTGAGATTCAACAATATCAACAACATGATTTTTCATACTTTCTAGTACATCTTCATGTACTGATTCTTTATCTAATATTTCATTTCTTTTATTATAAATACTTTCTCTTTGTGTACTTACAACATTATCATAATCTAAAATATGTTTTCTATTATCAAAATTATTTCCTTCAACTCTTTTTTGTGCTGATTCAACAGATTTACTAAACATCTTACTTCTTATAGCCATTTCATCTTGCATACCAGTTGATTCCATAATCATTTTAATTCTATCAGAACCAAACCTTCTCATAAGATCATCATCCATAGCTATATAAAATTGAGAATATCCCGGATCTCCTTGACGTCCGCTTCTACCACGAAGTTGGTTATCAATTCTTCTTGATTCATGTCTTTCTGTACCAAGTACACAAAGTCCTCCAAGTTCTTTTACTCCTTCTCCTAATTTAATATCTGTTCCACGACCTGCCATATTAGTTGCAATTGTAACTGCACCTTTTTCTCCAGCTTTTGCTATTATTTCAGCTTCACGAGCATGATTTTTAGCATTTAATATTTCATGTGGAATACCTTTTTTACGAAGTAAAGCTCCGATTTCTTCACTGGTTTCAATTGCTATTGTTCCCACTAAAACTGGTTGTCCTTTTTTATGGCGTTCTTCTATTTCTTTTACAATAGCATTATACTTAGCATTTTTATTAGCATAAATAAGATCTGGCATATCAATTCTTTGAACTGGTCTATTAGTAGGAATAGTAATTACATACATATTATATATATTTCTAAATTCTTCTTCTTCTGTTTTTGCAGTACCTGTCATACCACTTAATTTTTTATACATTCTAAATAAATTTTGGAATGTTATTGTAGCAAGTGTTTTTGTTTCTTGTTCGATTGCTACACCCTCTTTAGCCTCGATAGCTTGATGTAACCCTTCAGAAAATGCTCTTCCTGGCATCAATCTACCAGTAAATTGATCTACGATTATAATTTCGCCATTTTGAACTACATAATCAACATCGTTTTTCATAGAATAATTTGCATGCAATGCTTGATTTATAAAATGGACTAAACTAGTATTATCCATATCATATAAATTACTAATATGATAATAATTTTCAGCAAGTTTTACACCCTCATCAGTAAGATTTACTTTTTTCGTTTTTTCATCAATTATATAATCTTTTTCCTTTTTTAATGTTTTTACAAATCTATCTGCTTCGATATATAAATTTTTATTTTCTAATGTTCCTCCCGAAATAATTAAAGGAGTTCTAGCTTCATCAATTAAAACAGAGTCTACTTCATCAACTATAGCAAAATTAAGTGGACGTTGTACTCTATCTTCTTTTCTAATAGCCATATTATCTCTTAGATAATCAAATCCTACTTCGTTATTTGTTGTATATAAAATATCACAAGCATATTGTTCTTGTTTTTCTTTTGGGGATAACTCCCTTAAATTTAATCCTACAGTTAAACCTAAAAACCTATGAATTTCTCCCATCCAATTACTATCACGAGTTGACAAGTATTCATTAACTGTAATTATATGAACCCCATTTCCTTCAAGAGCATTTAAATACGCAGGCATAACTGATGTTAATGTTTTACCTTCACCTGTTTTCATTTCTGCTATATTACCATAATGAATCGCTAAACCACCCAATAATTGAACTTTATATGGTCTTTCACCAATTACTCTTGCACAAGCTTCACGAGCAGTTGCAAAAGCTTCAACTTTAATATCTTCTAAAGTTTCACCATTTTTAAGTCTTTCTTTAAACTCTACAGTTTTGTGTTTTAATTCTTCATCACTTAATTTTTTATATTCTTCTTCTAAAGCATCAATTTCTTCTACAATTTTTTCAAACCTTTTTAATTCTTTATATTCATGATCAAATACTTTAAGTATACCCATATACATCCTCCTTCATAAATACCTATAAATATATTTTATCACATAATTATATAAAAACAAAAAATAAATTCTATTTTTTGTTCTTATTTTTAATATTTTTTAATCCTAAATACTTAGGTATTTCTTTTATATTAGGAAAATCCTTTAAAGATACTGCTTTATCTATATATGTTATTATCCAACTTTCTTTATATTTTGGAAGTTTTACTTTATTAAACAAGGAAAGGGGAAACATATGAACAAGTATTGCATTTTCTACTCTTTCATTCATAAGATTATTAAAATAAGTATTACTATTAATAAGTGCTTCATATGGATGTATAAATGCATGTAATGTTGAAAATTTCTTTTTTTTCTTTAAATTTTCACTATATTTTTTATCTAAATTATCTAAATCTTTACTATATTGCCATGCATGAGTATAAAAATCATGTAAAAGACCTGCAATGGCACAAACTTTATAATCGGCATGATGCTTTTTAGCATATTTATAAGCAAAAATTGACACTAAAAGAGAGTGCGTATACAAACTTTGTTTTTCATGATGTTTAAAATACACTCTTTTTTTAAACTCTTCATTATTTAATATATCCTTAACTATTTCATACCACGAATTAAATTCATCTTCATTTGTAAAATAGGATTTAAAATTATCATAATTTTCATTCATTTACAAATTAAATCTAAAATGACAAATATCTCCATCTTGCATTAAATACTCTTTACCTTCAATTCTAAATTTGCCATTTTCTTTCACTTTAAGTTCTGAACCTGCTTCGATTAAATCATTATAGCTTATTACTTCTGCCTTTATAAATCCTTTTTCAAAATCACTATGAATAATTCCAGCACATTCTTTAGCATTCATTCCATCTTTATAAGTCCATGCTTTAACTTCTTTAGGACCACATGTAAAATATGTTTTTAATCCAAGTAAATTATATGATTCTTCAATTAACTTATCTAAACCACTTTTTTCAATACCTAAATCTTTTAACATTTCTTCCTTATCACTATCTTCAAGTTCTGCAAGTTCACTTTCTATTTTAGCAGATACCACAATTACTTTAGAATTTTCACCTTTAGCATATTCTTTTAATTTTTTAACATAATCATTTTCTAATTTTATTTCATTTTCACTTATATTAGCTAAATAAATATGAGGTTTTAATGTTAAAAAGTTAAATCCTTTTATAGCAAACATTTCATCTTTTGTAAAATCTACCAATCTTAATGGAATATCTTTTTCTAAAGCTTCTTTGGCCTTAGTAAGAGCATTATATTCTAAAACAGTTTCTTTTTCTTTCGTTGTTTCTGCTTTTTTCTTTATTTTATCTATTCTATTATTTATTATTTCTAAATCTGCTAGGGCTAATTCTAAATTAATTACTTCAACATCTCTTATAGGATCAACACTTCCATCAACATGTGTTATTTCTTTATCATCAAAACATCTTACTACTTCAACAATAGCATCGACTTCACGAATATGAGATAAAAATTTATTTCCAAGACCTTCTCCTAAAGATGCTCCTTTTACTATTCCTGCGATATCAACAAATTCAAATGTTGCAGGTTTTAACTCCTCAGGAATATATATTTCTTCCAATTTTGTTAATCTTTCATCGGGAACTGTTACTATTCCTACATTTGGTTCAATTGTAGCAAAAGGATAATTTGCTACTAAAATATTTTTCTTTGTAATGGCATTAAATAAAGTGGACTTTCCTACATTTGGAAGTCCCACAATACCAGCTTTTAAACTCATAATTCTTCCTCCTTATTATAAACTTGGGTAAACTCCTGGGCCAAGTGGAAGTCCTATTATATACCACATTAGAATAATAAACAACCATGTTAAGGAAATTCCTATAAAATATGGCATCATAATAGATAATCCTTTTCTTATTGTAATTGGTTTTTCGTAATCTTTATTATAAATATTCATATATCCTAAGTAAACAACAAAATATGCAAGAAGTGGAGTTATACCATTAGTCATAGACTCTGCTGCTCTAAAAATAAATTGTGTAAATTGAGGAGAAATACCAAGTTGCATAAATGTAGGAACCATCGTAGATGAAAATATTACCCATTTTGATATGGAACCTGTTACAAAAATATTTGAAATTGCAATTAAGATAATTGCTACGATTATTAAAGCTGCTCCACTAAAAGGTAAACTTTGTAATATATTAGCCATAGTTGCTGCGATTACTGTTCCTATATTAGATTCTTTAAATATTGCAATAAATTGAGAAGCAAAGAATATCATAACAATGATTATTCCAAGTTCACTTAAACTTTCTTTTAATTTATTAAATAAATCTTTATCATTTTTTATTGTCTTAGCACTTATTCCATAAGCTATACCAGTTATGCCAAAAAATATACTCATCATATAAGTAAATCCATCTTGAAAATATGAATTTTTTCCAAATAATTGATCGACATAAGCGCTTTGTTTTAAATCAAGTAACATTCCTGATAAAGGAAGTCCTGGTATTATCATATATACAAATAGAATTATTACGATAATACCTACTATTTTAGCAGATTTTAAACCCTTCTTTTGTAATGCTTCTTCTTTTATTTTCTTTTCTTCTTCATATTGTAAATCAAGATATTCTATTTCTTTAGTTTGTCCCAAATCATCTCTTGTTTTAGCAACATATCTTCCTAATTTTTTTACAATAATTTTTTCAGTTATTAATGTAGCTATAAGCGCAATTAAGAAAGATGATACTATCATTATAAATAAATTAGATGTCATTCTAACATAAAATTCACTATCAATTAACCTTGCAGAGGCCTGTGTATATGGTATTAAATCTATATCAATAGATCCTACAAAGAAACTTATACTATAACCAAAAGCAACTCCTGCAAAAGCTGCTGCTATTCCTGCTAATGGATTTCTTCCATTAAATAAGAATAATAAAGCTGCTAGAGGTATTAAAAGTGCATAACCAACTTCATTAACAATACTTGAAAAAATAGACATTAATATTATTATAAAAGTTAATGTTTTTGGATTAATTTTAATTATTCTTTTTTTCATAAATGCTTGGATTAATCCTGTTTTTTCTGCTATTTTAAGACCTATTAATGTTATTATTAAAGTACTAAGTGGTGATGAACTTATAAAGTTAGTTGCAGCCTTACTTATAACCATTTTCATTCCATCATAACTAAGTAAATTATTAACAGATACAAGTGTTTTTTCTAAAGCTCCTGTTGCTATATTTATATTTGAATATGTAGCAGATACATTAAACAAACTTAATATAAAACTTAAAAGAATTACACCAACAATTAATAAAACAAAACTTGTTATTGGATGTAAAGTAATTTTTTTTAATTTTCTCTTTGCCATAAGTTACTCCTCTACTATTTTTTTGATTTTTTTATTAAATTCCATTCTTGGTAACATAACTACCCTACCACAATTTATACATTTTATTTTAATATCAGCCCCAAGTCTTACTATTTCCCATAAATTCGTACCACAAGGATGCCCTTTTTTCATTATTACTTTAGTATTAATATTATAATTTTTCTCCATAAGAACCTTCTTATTTATTATAATTTATCATTTCTAATATTCTATTTAAATCTTGATTATTCTCAAAACTAATAATTAGTTTTTTATTTGCTATTTTAACTTTTGTTCCATAATATTCTGTTAATTCTTTTTCAAGAGATGTATATTCATTAGATTTAGGACTTTTAACTATTTTGTTTTTTCTTTCTATTTCATTACCACTTGATAAGGCTTCAAGTTCTCTTACACTTAGATTTTCTTCAAGTACTTTTTTAGTTAATTCATTAATTTTCTCAATATCACTAAGTTTAGATAAACATCTTGCATGTCCCATAGTTAATTTATTTTCTTTTACTAACGTTAAAACATCTTCAGGTAAAGATAATATTCCAAGTAAATTTGTTATATGACTTCTACTTTTATTAACCCTTTTTGAAACTTGATCTTGTGTTAAATGAAGATTTTCCATAAGAGTTTTATACGCATTTGCTTCGTCTACAGCATTTAAATTCTCTCTTTGTAAGTTTTCTAATACCGCAATCTCCATCATTTCTTCATCAGTAAAATTTCTTACAATAGCAGGTATTGTTTCTTTTCCTGCTAATTTAGAAGCACGAAATCTTCTTTCTCCTGCGACTATTTCATAACCTTTAATACTTTTTTTAACAATAATTGGTTGGAAAACACCGTGCTCTTTAATACTTTCTGCAAGTTCATTTAAACTTTCTTCGTTAAATGTCTTTCTAGGTTGATAAGGGTTAACCCTTAATTCATTTAATGGAAGTTCTTGAATTTCTTCTTCATGTACAGTTTCCATTATTTTTTCTTCTAAATTACCATAGTTGATATCTTCAATTGAAAACAATTCTTCTAAGCCCCTTCCTAGAGCTCTTCTTTTATTCTCCTCTTTCATTTTTTTCTATCACCTCTTTAGCTAAATTTAAATATGCTTCAGACCCACGAGATTTTGGATCATATGCAATAATTGGTTTTCCATGCGATGGTGCTTCAGTTAATCTAACAAGTCTTGGTATTATAGTATTATATACTTTGTCTTGAAAATACTTTCTTATTTCTTCAACTACTTCAAGTCCCAAATTTAACCTTGCATCAAACATTGTTAATAAAACTCCCTCTATTTTTAAATTAGAATTAAGATTCATTTGAGTAAACTTAACTGCTTTTAAAAGTTGTGTTATTCCTTCAAGTGCAAAATATTCACATTGTACTGGGATTATAACAGAATCCGATGCTGTTAAAGCATTCGTTGTTATTATTCCAAGTGCAGGCGGACAATCAATTATTATATAATCAAAAGAATCTTTTATTCTATCAATACTATTTTTTAATTGTTCTTGTTTTAAAAATGTATTATCAACCCTACTTTTTTCACTTATTTCTATATCTATTCCTGCTAAATTTAGGTTAGCTGGTAAAACATATAAATTTTTATATCTTGTTTTTAAAATAGCTTCTTCTATTTTACAAGTTCCATTTAAAACATTGTAAACACTTTTTTCTATATCCCCTTTATTAATACCTATTCCTGTTGTTGCGTTACATTGTGGATCTAAATCCACCATTAATACTTTTTTATCTAAAAGCGCAAGGGAAGCTGACAAATTTATACTTGTTGTTGTTTTTCCTACGCCACCTTTTTGATTAATTAATGAAATTACTTTTCCCATACCTATTTACTCCTATCTAAAATTTACGACTATTTATAGTTTACCAAAAAATACAAATTTTTTAAAGGAGTTTTATGAAAAATATAAAAATTATCAAAAAAACTATAGATATTTTCATTTTATCTATAGTTTTGCATTATTTATTTTTATCTATTCTAATAATAATTTGATATACATTATCAAAATCAAACTCTTCAGTTTCAACTTTAAACCCAAATTTTTCTGTATTTTGAACTGCTTGTCTAAAATTATTTATTGCAAACCTTAAATCATATACTTCGTTATTTGCTTTCTCTTTATTTGTTATATTTTGGCTTGAAGTATTATTATATAGATTATTATTTAAAGATTCTTCTTTATTGTTATAAGTAGGATAATCTGTTGTTTTTTCAATTTTAGAATAAGAAGGGACATCAAAAACAGGAAGATGTTCTTCTTTTATTTCTTCAGGCACAACTGGATTAATTAAATTACTATAATCTGTTGATTTTAAAGATGATAAATCTTCTTTTGATTCTTCTAAATTAAATAAGGAAGTTCTTTCTTCTTTTTCAAGTGCTTTTTTATTATTTAAATTATAATTTGCTAATATTTGCTCTATTGTTAAATTTGAAATATCTTCATTTTTCTTAGTAGGTTCTGGATTAGTAAAGAAAATACTTTTTTCTACAAAACTATCATCAAGAGGTTTAACTTCAGGTTCTTCAATTTTATTTGAAGTGCTAGTTTCAGGTTTAATATAAGGTATATTAAATTCTGGTAATTTTTCTTCGCTATTTGAAACAAATTCATTACTAACTTGATTTTTTATATTATTATCATTATTCGTAGATTTTTCTTCTTTGTTATTTAAATTATCTAAATTAGGTAATGTAAATATTGAATCATCTTTTAACACATTTTGACCTCCTTCAGCATCTGATGACGATTTGTTACCTGTTAAAAGTGCTATTTCATCATCTAATTGTTTAACAGTCATACGATTCATTATAACTTTATTTAAAAGTTCTTTTTGCTTTGCTTTATCAGGAACATTTAATAAACTTCTGGCATGTCTTTCTGATATTTGTTCTTTTAATAAAGCATCTTGAACTGATTCATCTAAGTTTAATAATCTTATTTTATTAGCAACAGCAGATTGTGATTTTCCAAGATTATTAGCTAGTTCTTCTTGCGTCATATTATCAAGTTTTAAAATTGTATCGTATGTTCTTGCTTCTTCAATTGAAGTTAAATTTTTCCTTTGTAAATTTTCTAATAAAGCAATTTTAGCACTTTCTTTATCATCTATATTTCTTACTAATGCTGGAATAGTTTTTTTACCTGCTATTTGACTAGCACGAAATCTTCTTTCTCCTGCAATTATTTCATATTTATCCCCTATTTTTCTTACTATTATTGGTTGAATTACTCCATGTTCTCTAATTGATAAAGCAAGTTCATTTAAAGCTTGTTCATCAAATACTTCCCTTGGTTGAAATCTATTTGGTAAAATATCATCCATTGAAAGTTCAAATACTTCTTTATCTAGGTTCATAAAAACTCCCTCTTTCTATTCTTTTATAATATAAAATCCCTATGTTATCATTATACAAAATAAATTATATTTTTACAAGGGTATTTTTAAATATTTTTGTAAACTATAATTAAATTAATTATTTTATAATTGACTATTTGAAACATTTATTGTATGATTAACATGTAAGGAGGATCTATGATACAAAATTTGGGTGAAAAAGTAAAATTATTAAGAAAAAGAAGAAATTTAAAACAAGAAGATTTAGCAAATTTATTAAATTTAAGTAGGGCACAAATTTCTAATTTAGAAAAAGGAAAAAGAAATTTTAGTTTAAATCAATTAGAAAAAATATGTGAGTTTTTTAATGTTGAAATGTCTTATTTTATAATGGCAGAAACTACTGATAGCTGTATGGATTTAATTGAAAAAGCAAAGTTATTATTTGAAAGTAAAAAGTTAACAAATATTCAAAAAGAAGATTTATTCGCTTCGATTATGAAAATATATCTAGATGCGAAAGACAATAATTAAAATAAGATAAGTTTGGCGATTTTATGGAAGAAAGCAAGATGCATTTAATAAATAAGTTATTTAATAAAGAAACAATAAGAACAGTATGGGATAAAGAACAAGAAAAATATTATGTTAGTGTAGTGGATGTTGTTGGAGTTTTATCTGGAAGTGATAGACCAAGAAAATACTGGAGTGATTTAAAAAGAAAGTTAATTCAGGAAGGTAATGAAGTGTCCGAAAAAATCGGACAGTTGAAATTGAAATCAAAAGATGGAAAATATCGTACAACAGATATATGTGATATTGAAGAAATGTTTAGAATAATTGAATCAATCCCATCAAAAAATGCTGAACCAATTAAACAGTGGTTAGCTAAACTTGGAAGTGAAAGAATTAATGAAGTATTTGATCCTTCACTTACTGTACAAAGAGCTATTGATACTTATAGAAAAAAAGGATATCCAGAAGAATGGATAATAAGAAGAATTAAAAGTATTCAAGATAGAAAAAAACTTACTGATGTTTGGAATGAACATGGTGTAACTGAAGAAAGTGAGTATGCTATTCTTACAAATGAAATATATAAAGAGTGGTCTGGTATGACTGCTAGTGAATATAAATCTTTTAAAGGTCTTAGGAAAGAATCATTAAGGGATAACATGAGTGATATAGAAGTCGTCCTTTCAGATTTAGGAGAAATTGCAACTAGAGAAATAACTAAAAAGAAAAATCCTATTGGTTTAAAACAAAATCTTGAGGTGGCAAGATGTGGGGGAAACATTGCATTAAATACAAGAAAAAATTTAGAAAACGAATTACAAGAAAGTATTGTTACAAATTCTAATGCTTTAAATTACCAATATATGGATGATGTATTAAAGATAGAAAACAAATAAAACACAATAAAAGCCATATTTTTACAATGGCTTTTTCTTTATTATTGAAAATTGTCTTGGATATTTGTTTGAAGTAGGGGAAGTGTGTTTTAAAATGACTATATTTCTTTCACTTTCTTCAATTGGTAATTTAAAATTAATTATTTTTTCTAAACTATAATTTAGTACTTTTAAAGCATTCTTTGCACTTTTTAATTCCTCTAAAATATTACCTTTCATAAAAACAAATAATCCATTAACTTTAGGAATCTTACATCCAAGTTCAAGAAGAATATTTATTTTTGCTACAGCTCTACTAACAACTACATCAAATGCTTCTATTTCTTTAAATTCTTCAATTCTCGAATGAACTGTTTTAATATTTTTTAATTCTAATTCTTTTATTACTAAATCAAGAAATTTTATCCTTTTTTCAAGTGAATCTACTAATGTAATAGATAAATTAGGAAATACTATTTTTAAAACTAATCCAGGAAAACCTGCTCCTGTTCCTAAATCACATATTTTTAAATTTTCTTTTAAATCTATACCTTTAAATAGGGTAAGTGAATCATAAAAGTGTTTTAAATAAACATCCTCTTCTTTTGTTATAGCAGTTAAATTAACATTATTATTATAAGATATAAGAAGTTTATAATATGTATCTAAATCTTGTTCTTGTTTAGGAGTTAATAAAATACCAAGTTTTTTTAATTCTTCTAAAAATAATTCTTTATTCATATTTTCTCCTTTTAAGTTCTATCATTAAAATAGATATATCAGCAGGATTAACACCACTTATACGCATAGCTTGACCTATTGAAGTAGGGCGTATTTTATTTAATTTTTCTCTTGCTTCAAGAGCTAAATTTTGAATATTTAAATAATTAAAATCTTCAGGAATTGAAACATTTTCATATTCAAGCATTTTTTCTGCTTCTTTTTCTTGTTTTTTGATATATCCATCATATTTTATATTAATTTCAACTTCATCAATCACTTCAAGATCATATGATTTTGGAATAAATTCTTTTATGTCTTCATAACTTACTTCAGGTCTTTTTAAAATATCATATAAAGATATTCTATCTTTTAATGTAGGAGTATTTATGCTTTCTAAATATTCATTTGTTACTTTTTTGGGTGTAAGATAATTATTTTTTAAATAATTTATTAATTCTTCAATATTTTGTTCTTTTTCTATAAATTTATTATATTGCTCATCACTTAAAAGTCCTAATTTTTTACCATATTTAGATAATCTTAAATCAGCATTATCATTTCTTAAAAGTAAACGATATTCACTACGAGATGTTAATAAACGATATGGATCTTCTACACCTTTTGTTACAAGGTCATCTATTAATACTCCAATATAAGCTTCATTTCTTTTTAAAACTAAAGGTTCTTTATTTTCAAGTTTTAAAGATGCATTAATACCTGCGATTAAACCTTGACATGCTGCTTCTTCATAACCACTTGTTCCATTTATTTGTCCTGCAGTATAAAGGTTTTCGATTAATTTTGTTTCAAGACTTTGTTTTAATTGTAATGGATCTATTGCATCATATTCAATAGCATAAGCATATTTTAATATTTTAGCTTTTTCTAATCCTGGTAAAGAATGAACCATTTTTTCTTGAATATCTTCAGGCATACTTGTAGAAAATCCTTGTAAATATATATCATCGTAATATTTACTTTCTGGTTCTAAAAATAATTGATGTCTTTCTTTATCACTAAAACGAACTATTTTATCTTCAATTGAAGGACAATATCTTGGTCCAATTCCTTCAACATAACCACCATACATACTTGATTTTTCAAGATTCTCTTTTATTATTTCATGCGTAGTAGGGGTAGTATATATTAAATAACAGTCTTCTTGATTTAAAACATCATAATAAACTTTATTTAAATGTGAAAATGTAATAGGGGTAGTATCTCCAGGTTGAAGTAGGGCATCTTTATAATCAATTGTTGCTTTTTCTATTCTTGGAGGAGTTCCAGTTTTAAGTCTTTTTATTGTAAATCCTAATTTTTTTAAATTATCACTTAAAAATAATGAAGGTTTTTCCCCATGTGGACCACCTGAATGCTTACTACTTCCACGTAAAATTTGACCTTTCATATATGTTCCTGTTGTTAAAATAACACATTTTCCATATATTTCTTCACCAGTTGATAATTTTATTCCATAAATCTTATTATTTTTAATAAGTAAATCTTCAACCATTCCTTCTTTTACTGTTAAATTTTCTTGATTATTTATTGTTTTAAGCATATTTTTATGATAATCAACTTTGTCTATTTGTGCTCTTAAAGCCCAAACTGCAGGACCTTTTTTTGTATTAAGTTTTTTTATTTGAAGAATACTTTTATCAGTATTTCTTCCCATTTCTCCTCCTAAAGCGTCTATTTCACGGACAACATTTCCTTTTGCAGGACCTCCTATCGAAGGATTACATGGCGTAT